>LWDU01037642.1_pt1 | contig 69371 bp, 73 predicted proteins | sample 727161 | NCBI WGS metagenome assembly LWDU01 (sample SAMN04566230, study PRJNA314399) | hydrothermal vent metagenome | isolation source: deep sea hydrothermal plume seawater | place: Mexico: Gulf of California, Guaymas Basin | collected 2004-07-11 | reverse complement strand
CTGCAAGGTGGTGGAAGCCGAAGTGGAAATGGACAACAACTTCGCCCTGGAAGACTACGAAATCGACGCGGGCTACGTGCTCTCGTGCCAGAGCTACCCGCTCACCGACAAGGTCGTCCTGGATTTCGACCAACCCTAAAACCTTCGCGGGCCCTTGTGGGAGCGGGCCCCGCCCGCGAACGAGCGGCCCCGCCGCGAACAACACACCGATCAACAAGGAGCCACGCCATGACCGTCCTCCAAAGCTACCTCGCCGGCCAATGGCTCGGCAGCCAGCCCGGCAAACCGCTGGCCAGCGCCATCAACGGCGAGATCGTCGCCCACGCCCACGACGACACCCCGGACTTCGCCGCCGCCGTGCACTACGGCACTGCTCAAACTCGACTTCCAGGAGCGCGCCGCCCGCCTCAAGACCATGGCGCTGCACCTGCAGGAACACAAGAAAGAACTCTATAAGCTGTCGCGCCACACCGGCGCCACCAAAGGCGACAACGCCTTCGACATCGACGGCGGCTTCGGTACCCTGTTCGCCTACGCCAGCATGGGCCGCAAGGAACTGCCCTCCGGCAACGTCCTCCACGAAGGCCCGGTGATCCCGCTCGGCAAGAACAACCACTTTGCCGGCACCCACATCCTGGTGCCGCGCGGCGGCGTTGCCGTGCACATCAACGCCTTCAACTTTCCGGTGTGGGGCATGCTGGAAAAATTCGCCGCCAACTTCCTGGCCGGTATGCCCTGCATCGTCAAACCGGCCACCGCCACCAGCTACGTGACCGCAGCCTGCGTGCGCCTGATGCAGGACTCCGGCGCCCTGCCCGAAGGCGCCCTGCAACTGGTGATCGGCGGCACCGGCGATCTGCTCGACCAGCTCGACGAACAGGACGTGATCACCTTCACCGGCTCCGCGGACACCGCCCGCAAACTGCGCGCGCACCCCAACGTCATCAACCGCTCCATCCCCTTCAACGCCGAAGCGGACTCGCTCAACAGCGCCATCCTCGCCCCGGACGTCACCCCCGACGACGAAGAGTTCGACCTGCTCGCCAAGGAAATCGTCCGCGAGATGACCGTCAAAGCCGGCCAGAAATGCACCGCCATCCGCCGCATCATGGTGCCCCAACAGCACCTCGATGCCTTCGCCGACCGCCTGATCCAGCGCCTGGAAAAAATCACCCTCGGCGACCCGGATGAAGAAGGCGTGCGCATGGGCGCGCTCGCCTCCCTCGCCCAGAAAGAAGACGTCACCGCCGCCGTCAACGACCTGCTCAACACCAGCGAATGCCTCTATGGCGCCGACGGCGGCGCCGCCCCCATCGGCAAAGGCACCGAAAACGGCGCCTTCTTCGCCCCGCGCCTGCTGCGCAGCCGCGACCCCCACGCCGACGGCGGCGCCCACGACATCGAAGCCTTCGGCCCGGTCAGCACCCTGATGGGCTACGGCGACCTGGACGAAGCCATCGAGCTGGCCGCCAAAGGCAAAGGCAGCCTGGTCACCACCTTCGCCACCAAAGACCCGCAAAATGCCGCCCGCGCCATCCCGGCCCTGGCCGCCCGACATGGCCGCCTGCAAGTGCTCAACGCCGAAGCCGCGAAAGAATCCACCGGCCATGGCGCGCCGCTGCCCATGCTGAAACACGGCGGCCCCGGCCGCGCCGGCGGCGGTGAAGAACTCGGTGGCATCCGCGCCGTCCACCACTACCTGCAACGCACCGCCATCCAGGGCTCGCCCACCATGCTTGCCGCCGTCACCGGCGAATACGTGCGCGGCGCCGACGTCCTAGAAACCGAAGTGCACCCCTTCCGCCGCCACTTCGACGACCTCGCCATCGGCGAATCCCTGCTCACCCACCGCCGCACCGTCACCGAAGCCGACATCGTCAACTTCGGCTGCCTCTCCGGCGACCACTTCTACATGCACTTCGACGAAATCGCCGCCAAAGACTCCCAGTTCGGCAAACGCATCGCCCACGGTTACTTCCTGCTCTCCGCCGCCGCCGGCCTGTTCGTCTCCCCGGCCCCCGGCCCCGTGCTCGCCAACTACGGCCTCGACACCCTGCGCTTCATCAACCCCGTCGGCGCCGGCGACACCATCCAGGCCCGCCTCACCTGCAAACGCAAAATCGACCAGGGCAAAGCCGCCCCCGACGGCACCCCGCAAGGTGTGGTGGTTTGGGACGTGCAGGTGAAGAACCAGGACGACGAGCTGGTTGCCAGTTACGACATCCTCACGCTGGTGGCGAAGAAGAAAGGGGACATATAACCCGTGTGGTGAGTTAGCCCTTACTCTTTAATTACAGGCTTCCTTGGTGATGGCCGCTCCTTTTGGGGGCGGCTTTTTTTGCTAACGTCATGAGGAAAAGATAGGTAATGCACTGTGAAGCCTAGATCAAAAAGCCTTTTCCACTTCACGAGATCTCTTGATGCACTTAAAGGCATTCTCGTTGAAGGTATTAAGCCTAAATACTGCCTGGAGGATGTAAGTTGGATTTCCGGGAATAATCCCGATTATGTTGCTTACCCTATGAGTAGCTTTTGCGACATCCCACTTTCTAGGATATCAGATCATACAAAGTTTTATGGTGGGTACGGGATTGGGCTTACGAAGCGCTGGGGGCTTGGGAATTCTTTAAATCCTATAATTTATTGCTCCCCTGAAGGTCATATCCATGATTTGACGCATGATTTTGCCAAGGCGCACTCTGAGATAGATGATGAAGATATAAAGAAAAAAATAAAAGGATATTTTTTTAAGGTCACTTCATTGGCTAAGCCTCTTACTGGAACCATGGTGGTTAATGGTACGCCGGTAACAAAAGACTTTTATCAAGAAAATGAGTGGAGATATATTCCGGATTCAGGGCGCTTCCTTGTCGAGGATAAGTTTGAAGAGCAAAGAGATGAAAAAAACAAAGAGATTGAAAGTCTCTCTCTTAGGTTTTCTCCGGAAGATGTCAGATATATTTTTGTTTCGTACGACAGTGAAATCCCTGATCTGGTTGACTACATTAACCAAAGCATGGGTGGGTTTTCTTTAAATGATCTTAAGATTCTTCAGTCGAGGATATTCTCGCTAGAGAATATTTTCGATGATTTGTAATTTGTTGCGGGCAATAGGAAGACTTGGCACAATTAAAGCACTGCCTCCGGGTGCGGCAACACCCGAAGACAGCTAACCATAACAGACTGAACAGGAGTCCATCATGGCTGAGCGCAATCATAAGCCACGCGCCCGCGTGGGTAAAAGCGAAACCCGCAAATCCAATCGCGATTTCCCCTACACCCGGCACCTTAAAGTGCATCCCGGGCAATATTACCAATCTTTCGATCCCGTACGCGTCCATCGCCTCAAGCAACCCAGGCCGCCCGTACCCTGGGTACACGTGAAAGGCTATTGGCTTGCGGAAGCCGGCTTCGACGTCGGCACGTCGTTGCAGGTGGAAGTCAGCGAGGGTCGCCTCGTGATTTCCGCTGCCCCGGAGCCCTCCGGCGCCTGACCGCCGCCTGCGCCGCCGTTTTGCCGGGCGGCGGCGAACTGACACAGTATTCGATATATCGTATTCTGATCGATGTTGAGGCTGGGTGTCCGTGGCACCGACAAGCCTTCATCATCGGAGATCGATATGGACCGCGCCCAAACGCTGACATTGCTGCAAACCCATCTGCCGACCTTGACCCGGGAATTCGGGGTTAAGTCGTTGGCGTTGTTCGGCTCGATGGCCCGCGATCAAGCCGGTGACGGGAGTGATGTGGATATTCTGGTGACCTTTGACGGTCCTGCTACGTCGGCCCGCTATTTCGGCCTGCAATTCTATCTTGAAGACCTGCTGGGGCGGTCGGTGGATCTGGTGACGGACAAGGCGCTCCGAGCAGAGCTGCGGCCCTATGTCGAGAGCGAGGCGGTGCATGTCTGAGAACCGAACGCCTCGAGAGTGGCGTTTTTATATCGAGGATATGATCGACTTCGCGGAAAAGGCTCTGGTCTATACAGAGGGTCTGACCCAGGAGCAGTTCGTAGCCGATGGCCTCACCTACGACGCTACGTTAAGAAACCTTGAATTGATCGGTGAGGCGGCCACGCGCATCCCCGAGGACGTTCGCACACATTTCGATGGCGTTCCTTGGCGGATGATTATTGGCACCCGAAATCGGCTGATTCACGCCTACCTGGGCATCGATGATGACGTGGTTTGGAGCATCATCCAGGATGATCTGGCGAGTTTGATCGTGGATCTTCGGTATGTTGCCGATAATGCCGACGGCTTCTAGGTCAGTGAGTTGCCCTTTTTCTGGAAAAAGCAGGAAATTGCCCCTCACGTTAGCTGAGTTTAAAGATTATCCGGATATATCTCCCCTAAGAATAAATTGTGCTAAAAATTAAACCACTCAGAAGTAGTCGGTGAGGCAGGACTGATGGTCGGTGCCCGATGCGCAGCTCTTGATAGCACGATACCCAGTTTGGGTTTGTAATTACCCATTATGGGTAGGGCGCACGCCATCGAGGCCCGCCAGGCTTCCATTCGAGGAAAGCACCATGATCAAACGCATCTGGCACGGCTGGACCACCCACGCCAACGCCGACCGCTACGAAGCGCTGCTCAAGAAAGAAATTTTCCCCGGCATCGAAGCCAAGCAGGTGCCCGGCTATCGCAGTATTCAATTGCTGCGCCGCGAGCACGCCGATGAGGTGGAGTTCATCACGCTGATGGAGTTCGATTCCCTGGACGCCATCAAGGCGTTCGTTGGTGAGGACGTCACGGTGTCTTACGTGCCGGACAAGGCCCGGGAGGTGCTGGCGCACTGGGATAGCCACGCCCAGCACTACGAGGTGCGCGAGCAGCGCCGGTACTGATTCCGGGAGTCTCCCATGGCCGATTACCAAGCCACGATCCGCTGGCAGCGCCAGTCCGACGAAGCCTTCAGCGATAACCGCTACAGCCGCGCCCACAAGTGGGCGTTCGACGGCGGCGTGGTGGTGCCGGCGTCGGCGTCGCCGCACATCGTGCCGTTGCCGTATTCCGTGGCGGAGAACGTGGACCCGGAGGAGGCGTTCGTGGCGGCGCTGTCCAGTTGCCACATGTTGGTGTTCCTGGGCATCGCCGCCAAGCGCCGCTACGTGGTGGACAGCTATACCGATCAGGCCGTGGGCACCATGGCGGAGAACGAGCACGGTAAGCTGGCGATCACCCGCGTGGTGCTGCGCCCGGACGTCCGCTTCTCCGGCGAGCGCCGGCCAAGCCGCGCGCAGATCGAAAGGATGCACCACCAGGCCCATAGCGAGTGCTTTATCGCCAATTCAGTGCGGACCGAAGGCGTCACCGAACTGCCGACGCTCTAATCCGGCCCAGCGCTTTGATCTGGCTTTACCTTTCCGTTTTGCCCTCCAGTCTTTCCCCCAACGGCCCCTCCACCGCCTCCATAAAATGCCGTACCCGCGGCGAGAGTAGCCGGCTGTGCGGGAACACGAACTGCACGGGCGTCGGCGGCGGGTTGTAGTCGCTGAGCACGGGCACGAGGGTGCCGCGCTCGAAGTCCTGTTGGGCCTGGTAGCTGAGCACGCGGCACAGGCCGAGGCCGTCGCGGGCGGCGGCGAGTTGGGTGTCGATCTGGTTGGCGCGTATCAGCGGGTCAATGCGCTGTGACCAGGGTTTGCCGTCAACCTGGAAGTGCCAGGTGCTGCCGGCGGGGGCGAAGCAGACGGTGGGCCAGTCGGTTAGGTCCTGGGGGTGGTTGGGGCGGCCCCGTTGTTCGAGGAGTTCGGGGCTGGCGCAGAGCACGTAGCCGGTGTGGCCGAGGGGGCGGGCGATCAGGGTGCTGTCGGCCAGGTGGCCGATGCGCAGGGCGAGGTCGAAGCCTTCTTCGAGCAGGTCGGTGACGCGGTCGAGCAGGGTGAGGTCGGCGCGCATTTGCGGGTGCTCTATGAGCCACTGGTTGAGCAGGGGCGTGAGGTGCAGGTGGCCGAACATCACCGGGGCGGTGATCGACAGGGTGCCGGCGGGTTCGGTGCGGCGGCTGTCCAGACGGGCTTCGGCGCCGTGGATGTCGGCGAGGATCTGGCGGCAGTGTTGCAGGTAGTCGCGGCCTTCGTCGGTGAGGGCGAGGCGGCGGGTGCTGCGGTTGAGCAGGCGTACGCCCAGGTGGCGTTCCAGACCGGCCAGGGTGCGGACGATGGCGGCGGGGGAGCGGTCGAGTTTGTCGCCGGCGGCGGAGAGGCTGCCCTGGTCGACGATGGCGACGAAGGTGTTCATGGCTTTGAGTTTGTCCATGGGAGGCGCGCGGCTCCATCTTTGCGAAAACCTGAATAAAGCTAACAGGTTGGCGCCATTTATTGAAATTAAAGAAAGGCGTTTACTGGCGCTCCCTATCCCACATTTCACAGAAGGAGCCAGTGATGAAACAACCGCAGCCCATTCGTGAGTACGACCACGTGGGTATCCGCGTCAGCGACCGCCAGCAGGCGGTGGCGTTCTACGAGCAGCTCGGGTTCACGGAGGTGCGCCGTTTCGAGCAGTTTGAGGCCAATGAAATGGAGACGCCGGACGGCGTGCGCATCAATCTGATTTTCAACGGCACGCGCCTGCCCCATGGCCGCAACGTGCTGCTGGACGAGCCGGTGAAGTTGCCGGGCGTCACCCACCCGGCGTTCGTGGTGGACGACCTCTATGCCCTGAAGGATTGGTTGGACCAGGCCGGCATCGAGATCACCGAGGGCATCCACCGCCTGGGCCCGCGCCGCATCACCCTGTTTATCCGCGACCCGGATCGCAACGTGCTGGAGTTCAACCAGCTGCTGCCAGAAACCGAATGAGGAGCCTCGCCATGAAACTCTACGATATGGAATTGTCCGGTAACGCCTACAAGGTGCGTCTGTTCGCCGCGCTGGTGGGCTTGGATGTGGAACTGGTGCCGGTGGATCTGGCCGCCGGCGAACATAAACAATCGCCGTTTATCGACCTGAACCCCTGGGCGCAGGTGCCGGTGCTGGAAGACGGCGATGTGGTGCTGCGCGATTCCCAGGCGATCCTGGTGTATCTGGCGCGCCAATACGGCGGCCACCAGTGGTGGCCGGACAGCGCCGCCTACCAGGGCGAGGTGATGCAGTGGCTGTCCACGGCAGCCAACGAGATTAACCACGGCCCCAACGCAGCCCGTTTGATCGACAAGTTCGGCTACCCGTTGGACAAAGAAAGGGCACTGGAGATCAGTGCGCGGGCGCTGCCGTTGATCGAGCAACACCTGAGCGAGCATCAGTGGCTCGCCATGGGCCGCCCGACGATTGCCGAGTGCGCGGTGTTTCCTTACATCGCCCTGGGTTGGGAAGGCGGCGTGTCGCTGGAGCCGTACCCGGCGATCCGCGCCTGGATCGAGCGCATCAAGGCGCTGCCGGGTTACGTCGGTATGCCCGGGATCGAATAACGGGCATCAGCAGAGAATGGGGCACAATGGACGGGCCGGCGATTGGCCGGCCTTCGAAACGCTACCTTCAGGCAGGCAGCCCTATGACGTTACTGGATCACGTGGAATTCGCCGTGCGCGATGCCGAGGTGTCGCGCCGTTTCTATGAGCAGGCGCTGGCGCCGCTGGGCATGACCCGCATTATCACGGTCGGGCCGGAGCGCACCCGCAGCGGCGGCACGCGCCACGGCTTCGGCAGGGACGGCTACCCCCGTTTGTGGGTGCACGATAATGAGCAGGCCGGGGCGGGCACCCATGTGGCGTTCGCGGCGGCGGAGCGGTCCGTGGTGGATGCCTTCCATCGTGCGGCGCTGGCGGCGGGTGGGGTCGACAACGGCGCTCCCGGGGTTCGGGCGCACTATCACGATCACTATTACGCCGCCTATGTGCTGGACCCGGACGGCGTCAATGTGGAAGTGGTGTGCCAGGCGGTGCCCGCCTAAAACCCCGGCCGTAGCGCGGCGACGTTCAGTGCTGCCAGCTTTTGTACACGAACTCCAGGCTGTAGCCGTCCGGGTCGAGCACGTTGGCGGCGTAGTAGCGCGGGTCGTAATGCAGGCGCGGACCGGGGGCGCCGTTGTCGGTGGCACCGGCGGCCATGGCCTCGGAGTAGGCGGCGTCCACGGCCGCTTCGCTGTCGGCGACAAAGCCGATGTGCGCCGCGCGGGCGTCCACCTGGCCGGGCCGCAGCCAGAAGAAGATGCGGCCGTGGGCGCCGAAGCCTTTCAGGTCCGGGTGGCCGGGCGGGCCGTCCTTGCCGTCGTAGTCGTGGCGGTTGACGATGCCCAGCGGCGCCAGCGCCCGGGTGTAGAAGGCGATGGAGCGGTCCGGGTCGCTGACGGATACGAAGAGGTGATCGAGCATGGTGTCTCCTGATGGGGGCAAGGGGGTGGTTACACGATAGGGCGGCGCCGGAGACCGGGCACACCGGTTCCTGCCTGAAACCTGCCTGTTTCTGCTTTGCCGCTTGTGCTGGCGGCGGCACCGGCGTCCAATAAGCGGATGAACGACTCCCTGAACGAACTGCGGTCGCTGGCCGCCCACGCGCAAAACCGTCGCACCGAGACCGGCATCCCCCGCGTGGCGATGGTCCAGGGCGCGATTCCCGAGCACCATCTGGCCGCCGTGTACGATCCGATGATCAATCTGATTTTGCAGGGCAGTAAGTCGATGACCGTGGGCGGGCAAACCCTGCATTACGATCCCGCCACCTACTTTGTGATGTCGGTGGATCTGCCGGCGGCGGGGGTGGTGCGCCCGGCGGTCTCCGGCGAGCCCTACCTGGCGGTGAGCCTGACCCTGGACGCGCGGATTCTGGCGGACCTGCTGTCGGATTTGCCTGATTCTGCTGGCCGGGGTGACCGGGACGCCGGCTTTTCCGTGGCGGCGATGACGCCGGAGCTGCTGGATGCCTGGGTGCGTTTGCTGCGCTTGATGAAAAGGCCGGCCGATATCCCTGCCTTGGCGCCCGCCTACGAGCGCGAGATTCTCTATCGCGTGCTGCAGGGGCCGCTGGGCTGGATGCTGCGCGACATCGCCACGCCGGATACCGCGCTGGCTCGGGTGAATCGGGCAATTCAGCGGTTGCGGCGCGACTACGCGCGGCCGCTGCGCATGGAATCGCTGGCCGAAGAGGCGGCGATGAGCCTGTCCGCCTTCCACCGTCACTTCAAGGCGGTGACCAACCTCAGCCCGCTGCAGTACCAGAAGCAGTTGCGCCTGCTGCAGGCGCGCACCCTGCTGGTGGCCGCCGGCTATGGCGTCACCCGCGCCGCCCACGAAGTGGGCTACGAAAGCCCTACCCAGTTCAGCCGTGAATACGCCCGGGCCTTTGGTCTGGCGCCCTCCAAGGATGCCACGCGCATCGTCGCCGGCTTGCGCGGAATAAACTAATTCACATCAGAGTGAATGTGTTCAAAAAAAGCACTATGCTCTAGGTGCGCCGTGTCCCGGCGTCACCGGGACGGTGCGCTCAACACAATAAGAACCCCTGAATAACGACAAGATCGGGAGAGCATGATGACAACAAGAAACAGCTTTAAATGGCTGGGTATTTCGCTGTGCTGCGTATCCAGCGCCCTGTTTACGGGCTGCGGCGGCGACAGCAGCGATTCCCCGGTGGCCGAACAACCCCAGGCCAGGTCCTGCGATCAGCTGGTGGGTCTGGAGATTCCCGCCGCCTCCATCGGGCTGGCGACCTCCGGCGGCGAAGTCACCGCGGCGGAAGTGATCGCCGCCAGTGGCAGCGGTGCGGCCACCATCCCGGAGCACTGCATGGTGTCCGGGCGCATCGGCCCGGTGGACCCGGCGGCGCCGGACATTCTGTTCAAGGTGGCGCTGCCCACGGACTGGAACTCGAAGGTGTTGATGTTCGGCGGTGGCGGCTTTAACGGCAGCGTCCCCAATATAGCCGGCCATGTGGCGCAAGGCGCGGTGGATCAGCCCACGCCTCTGGGTCGCGGCTACGCCACCTTCGCCAGTGATTCCGGTCACCAGGCGAACGCCCTGGGGTCCCAGGACGGCCGCTGGGGCCTGAACGACGAAGCAGTGGACAACTTCGCCGGCGATGCCCTGAAGAAAACCCGCGACGCCTCGGTCTTTATTGTGCAGAAGCGTTACGCCAGCGCGCCCAAGCAACATTACTTCGCCGGCGGCTCCACCGGCGGCCGCGAGGCGCTCACCAGCATTCAGCGCTGGCCCGACGACTGGGACGGCGCCATTGCCTGGTACCCGGCCTGGAACGATGTGGAAGCGTTGCTGGCCGGGCAGCACATCAGCCGCGCCCTGTCGCAGCCGGGTGCCTACCCGAGTTTCGCCAAGCGTCAGTTGCTGTTGGACGCGGCCGTGGAGGCCTGCGATGAGCTGGATGGCCTAGCCGACGAGCTGATCAATGACCAGCGCCAGTGCAACGCGATTTTCGATCCGTCCACGGCGATGGTGAATGGCAATCCGCTGCGCTGCCCTGGCGGCGGGGACGACGGTGACAGTTGTTTGTCCGACGCGCAGATCGAGGCGCTGAAGGCGATGGAGAGCGGCGTGGTGTTTAATTTCCCGCTGGCCAGCGGTGAGACCCGCTACCCGGGCAGCAATGTGTGGGGCGCCGATCTGGGCATCGATACCGTGTCGCCGGTGGGCAACACCGTAACCTTCCTGAACCTGGGCTACACCGCGCCGGTCTACCCGGCCATGCCCCGCTACGCGCCCTACCTGAGCGTGCTGGTGGATCAGTGGGTGAAGTATTCCGTGGCCCGCGATGCGTCGTTCAACTCCTATAACCTGGATCCGATCAACCCGGAGCCGGAGTACGCCCAGCGCATCAGCGAGCTTAGTGTGGGGCTCAACGCGGGCACCAACATTTCCGAATTCGAGCAAGGCGGCGGCAAGCTGCTGCTGGCGCACGGTTTGACGGACGTGCTGGTCAGCACCCGCGCCACCGAGATGTACTACGGTCGGCTGCTGAATCAGATGGGCGAGGACAAAGTCGATTCGTTCGTGCGCTTCTATGAAGTGGCCGGCTTCGGCCATGGCGCCAGCCTCAGCTTTAACGCCACCTGGGATTCCCTGACGGCGCTGGAAGAGTGGGTGGAAGACGGCACCGCCCCGGAGAATCAGATCACCACGGACACCGTCGGTGAACCGGGCCGTACCCGGCCGCTGTGTGACTACCCGGCGTGGCCGCGTTATATCGACGGTGGCGATCCGATGGTCGCGGCGTCGTTCGAGTGCGTGGAATAAGCGTTAAGCGATTGAAACGATAGTCAGCGGGAAAAGCGCCCGGTTTCGTTCCTCAGGGAACGGCGCCGGGCGTTTTTTTGTTGCGGCTGGGGTCAGTGCGTGGCGCCGGTCAGGCGATGAAAAATCACCTCCAGGCCGGGGGCGAAGCAGCCGTCACCCGCAAAGTGGCTCTCACCGTGCTCGTGCCCATGGCCGGCCAGCGCCGGGGCCAGGCCCAGGGCGGGCGGTGCATTAACGGCGGTGCCGGGCTCGCGATGGTAGATGCTTTGCCCTTCCTTGATGGTTTCTTCCACGCGCAGGTCGATCAGGCTCTTCGGCGGCACCGTCAGCGGGTTGTCCGAGAGCACCACGAAATCCGCCAGCTTGCCCACTTCGATGGAGCCCTTGCTGTCTTCCTCGAAGTGCTGCCACGCCGACCACAATGTCATCGCCTTCAGTGCGGTCATCACATCCACTTTCTGGTTTTCCCCGAGCACCCGGCCGCTGCGGGTAGTGCGGTTCACGGTGGCGTCGAGCACGCGCATGGAATCCGGCAGCGCCACCGGGGCGTCGTGGTGGGTGGTGAAGCGCATTCCGCGCTCGCGCAGCCAGCCGGTGGGCGAGATGTTTTCCGCGCGCTGGGGGCCGAGTACGGAGTCCCGGTGCCAGTCGCCCCAGTAGAAGGTGTGCATGGGGAACAGGGACGGGAAGATGCCGAGTTCTTCAAGCGCGGGGATCTGATCCTGGCGCAGGGTCTGGCCGTGGATCAGTACCGGCCGCACGTCCACATCCGGCACGCGGGCCTCGGCTTCGCGCCAGCCCATGATCATCTGGTCGATGGCGCGGTCGCCGTTGGCGTGGGTGAGTGTTTGCCAGCGGTTCTCCAGGGCCTGGGTATAGACCTCGATCACCTTGTCGTCGTCCACCACGCCGTAGCCGGCGTAGTCGTCCGCCTTGCCTTCCGGCGGCTGGTAATAGGGCTCGGTGAGCCAGGCGGTCTTGCCTTGCGGCGAGCCGTCCAGCGTCAGCTTGATGCCGCCGATGCGGAAGTGGTTGTGGTATTGCGGCGCGCTGTCCACGTTGTGATAGAACGGCGCCATCATCAGATCCGCCACGCCGGGGTTGAGAATATCCGGATAGGAGACGATGTCCGCCCGCAGGGCGCCGGCGTTGGCCGCGGCCTCGGCGATCTTAACGTGTTGCGGCGCGCTGCGGCCGTCCTGCAGGGTGGTGTAGCCGTAACTGGTGTAGAGCTTCTCGCCTTGCTGGAGCATGGCGATGGCTTGCTGCGCATTCATTTTCGGGAACAGTTTGCCCAGCGCCATGAAGAAGGCGTTCTCTTCCAGCAGCCCGGTGGGTTCGCCGGTGGCCGGGTCCTTGACGATCACGCCACCCTTGGGGTTGTCGCTGTCGGCGGTGATGCCCAGTTGTTTCAGGCCGGCGCTGTTGACCACGCCGAAGTGGGCGGACTGATGAATCACCAGCACCGGCTGGTCCTGGCTGACCCGGTCCAGTTCGGCGCGGGTGGGGTGGCGCTGTTCGGTCAGTTGCGAATCGTCGTAGCCGAAGCCGTAGATCAAACCGAATTCCTCGCGCAGCCGCGAGTCCTCGGCGAAGGTTTTCAGTGTCCCGACCAGGGACGCCACGTCGGAAACGCCGCCGTCCGGCGGTGGCAATAGGTTGGCGCTCATCGCCTGGAAGCCGGTGAAGAACACATGGCCGTGGGCGTCCACGAAGCCGGGCAGCAGGGTGCGGCCGTTGAGATCGTGCACGGTGGTGGCGTCGCCACGGTGGCGCAGTACCGCTTTGCGTTTACCCACGGCGACGATACGACCATCGCGGACCGCCACGGCGTCCGCTTCCGGTTGGGCGTCGTCGACGGTGATGATCGGACCGTTCAGCCAGATCGCGTCCGCCGGTTCAGCGGGCGGTGCGTGCTGGCACCCCGCCAGCGCCGCCAGCGTTACCGCCGGCAGCAGTCGTTTTAACAAGGTCATAGCTCTCCCTCTTTCTTTGTCATTGTTAATTATTCGGGCGTATCTGTTATGCCCGGGCGTCATCATACCTTGTCCAAGATGTGGGGGCGTTCTAAGGCGAGGGGGGAGGCGTCGGATATGGGAGAGGCCGGGCGGCGTACGCCGCCCGGTTTGCTCGCTGCCGGTCAGCGTTGGTCGGCGACCGATTTCAGGCAGTAGTCAGTGGCGTCCAGGGCGGGCAGGGTCTGGTCGGGAAGCTCTTCGCGGAAGTATTCCAGTAGTGGCACCACGTAGGCCACGTTGGAATCCTCGAAGGCGTCCGGGCGGGCTTGCTGCACCTCGCCAAAAGTGATGTAGCCGTCCTTGCCCTGGCCGGTGAACGAGTTGGTGGCCACGGAGTAGGTCTGGCTGTTGACGATCGGGGTCCAGTTGCCGTTCTCGTCGCGCACGTCCACGTTCTGGATGCCGGAGCCTTCCGCCGCGCCCAGGGTGACGTCATAGCGCAGGCCCGCGGAGTAGGGGAAGGCGCCGGTCGAGGCGGAGATGCCTTGAGCGTAATCGAGCCCTTCGTTGAGCACCTTAATGATCTCCGCACCGGTCATGTCGATGGTGACCACGGTGTTGGAGAACGGCAGGATGCTGTAGGCGTCGGCAACGGTGAAGGTGCCGTCGTTAAGCGGCGCGCGCACGCCGCCGGCGTTCTGAATCGCCACATCGGCCTTGGGCAGGTATTTCAGGAAGGCGTCGGCGACCACATAGGCCGCGTAGCTGCCGGTGGGTGTTTCACCGGTGTTGAACGGCGCGGGGATGCGCTCGAACGGCATCAGCTCGCTGACCTGACCCAGCGTATCCTGCTTGAAGCTTTCCATCTCCTCTTTGTAGGGGGCGAGGATATCCAGGATCTGCTGGGATTCCTCGGCGGTGCGGAGGGTGGTGAGGCCGTCGATCACGCTGTTGATGCGGGCGGTCTGGTCCGTGTCCGCCGCCACCCAGTCGTTGTCGTTGTTCTGAACCTGATAGGACTCGCCCACCAGCAGTTCCACCTTGCCGTTGATGTCGGTGACCACGCCGTCGGCGTCGAAGTCGATGTTGAGCCGGCCCAGCCCCTTGGCGTATTCCCAGGCCTGGACGATGTACACCGGCTGGCCGTCGGGATTCTGAACCACGGTGGGGTAGTCGCCGTCCACCTCAATGCCCATGGCCTGGAATTCGCCGGTGGAATCGAGCACGTCATGGGTGTCGCCGCCCACGATCACATCGATGTCGCGCACGCTTTCCGCCAGAACCTGATCAAAATCGTAGCCCAGGTGACTGAGCACGATGAACTTGTTGATGCCTTGATCCTTCAAGGTGTAGATGTGATCACGCACCGACAGGATTTCATCGTCGAATTCCACGGCGTCGGTGACCAGGGAAGATTCCCGGGTTTTCTCCACTTTCAACACGCCGATGATGGCGACCTTTTCGCCGTCGATTTCCTTGACCACATAGGGCTTGATGTCGGCGCCGAACAGCGGGCTGTCCACGGTCGGGCGTACGTTGCCGGCGATTACCGGAAAATCCACCGTTTCCAGCAGATCCCGAAGGTGCGCTTCGCCTTCGTCGAATTCGTGGTTGTCCAGTTCGTAGGCGTCCAGGCCGATGGTGTTGAATACCTTGAAGTCCACTTCGCCCTTGAACAGGCTGAAGTACAAGGTGCCGTTCAGTTCGCCACTGTTGAGAACCAGGGTGTGGTCATCACGGTATTCTTCGATGGCGGTGGCGATACGGGGGAAACCGCCGAGACTGAGGCGCACTGGCTCGCTACCCGCCTGGTTTTCATCGTAGTCCAGTGACAGATCGTAGGTCTGGCCTTCGAAGTAGGAATGGTGATCGTTGGTGTGCAGCACTTGCAGGCTCAGCGCCTTGGCTTGCTGTTCAGGCGTGTTGCTACTGTTGTCGCCACCGCAGGCGGCGAGAAGCAGGGCCAGGCCGGTTGCCACACCGGTCGGCAATGCAGTTTTCAGGATCATGACAAGCTTCGGGCAATCTGAAGACGAAATAGAATGTCAGCAGAGGAGCCTAGGCAGAGACGGTGACAAACCGGTGGCAGTTTTGTGGCGTGGATCTGGTCTGGGTGATCGTTTCGATGGCCGTGCCATAAAAAAAGCGCTACGCCGGGGTAGTGGCGTAGCGCCTGCTCAATAATCCTGGTCGAGGGTCATCCGCCCAGGTAGGCGGCTTTCACACTGTCGTCGTTGAGCAGCGTTTCGCCGCTGCCGGTGGCGACAATGTCGCCGGTCTCCAGCACGTAGCCGCGGTCCGCGATGGCCAGCGCTTCGGAGGCGTTCTGTTCCACCACGAAAATAGTGATGCCTTCCTGTTTCAGCTCTGTGATGATGCCGAAAATCTCGTCGATGATCAGCGGCGCCAGGCCCATGCTGGGCTCGTCGAGCAGCAGCAGCTTGGGTTTGGCCATCAGCGCGCGGGCCATGGCCAGCATCTGCTGCTGGCCGCCGGACAGGTTGCCGGCGTGCAGGCGGCGCTTTTCCTTGAGAATCGGGAAGCGCTGGTACATGGCGTCCAGGTCGTCGGGGACGGTCTTGTCCCGGCGGCGGCTGAAGGCGCCCAGGGTCAGGTTGTCTTCCACCGACAGGCCGGCGAACACCTGGCGGCCTTCGGGTACCTGGACGATGCCACGGTGGACGCGGTTGGCGGCCTTACAGCGGGCCAGGTCCTGGCCATCGAAAGTGACGGTGCCGGCGCTCAGCGGTTGCAGCCCGGAGATCACTCGCAGCAGCGTGGATTTGCCGGCGCCGTTGGCGCCCACCAGGGCCACGGTTTCGCCCTTGGCAATGGTCACGTCCAGGCCGTGCAGCGCTTCGATGCGGCCGTAACCGGTGCGGATGCCGCTCAGGTCGAGCAGGGTCTCGCTCATGCCAGGGCCTCCTCTTCGGGCTTGCGGCTGCCCAGGTAGGCGTCGATCACATCCGGGTTGGCGCGGATCTGATCCGGCGTGCCGTCCGCCAGTTGCCGGCCGTAGCAGAGCACCAGTACCTGGTCGGACACGCTCATCACCAGTTTCATGTCGTGCTCCACCAGCACCACGGTGATGCCCTTGTCGGCGATCTTGCGGATCACGTCGCGCAGGGCGTCGGTTTCGGTGCGGTTGAGGCCGGCGGCGGGTTCGTCGAGCAGCAGGATGTCCGGTTCGGACGCCAGGGCGCGGGCAATCTCCAGGCGCTTGAGCGCGCCGTAGGGCATCGCCGAGGCGTGGTGGTTCAGGTACTGACCGCAGCCGACGAATTCCATCAGCTCAGCGCATTGTTGCCGGCAGGCCCGGTCGCCGCGCCGCAGCGCCGGCAGCGTCAGCAGCGAAGCGAGCGTGCCCTGGCCGAGATGCCGGTGGCGCCCCAGCATCACGTTTTCCAGGGCGCTCATGTTCATGCAGATCTGCAGGTTCTGGAAGGTGCGGCACATGCCCAGCGGCGCCAGCTCGTGGGGCTTGTGGCCGGCCAGGCTGCGCCCGTTCAGATGCACGCTGCCGGCGCTGGGTTGGTAAAGCCCGGTGATCAGATTGAACAGCGTGGTTTTGCCGGCGCCGTTGGGGCCGATGATGGAATGGATGCGGCCTTTTTCCACCTCGAAGCTCAGGTCTTCCACGGCGTGCACGCCGCCGAATTCCTTGCTCAGGTTGTTAACCGAAAGCAGTGCGCTCATGCGGCCTCCTTCTGGAAGCGCCGCGCGATGGTGGGCACCAGGCCGCGCGGCATGAAAATCATCACCGCCATCAAGATGGCGCCGAACAGCACCATTTTCAGCTCCTGGAAGCCGGTCAGGAACTGCGGGATCAGAAGCAGGATGGCGGCGCCCAGAATCACCCCGTAGGTGGAGGCCATGCCGCCCAGCACCACGATGGTGATCAGCTCGATGGAGTGGCCGAAGGAGGCGATGTCCGGTGTGATAAAACCGCTGTAGTGGGCGTACAGGCTGCCCGCCACGCTGGCGTACACCGCCGAGATCACGAACACGCGCAGCTTGTATCTGGCGGTGTCGACGCCGGCCACCTGGGCGGCGATCTCGGAGCCGTGCAGGGCGCGCAGGGCGCGGCCCAGCGGCGAGTCGATCAGGTTCAGCGCCAGCCACACCGCCAGGAACAGCGCGCCGGCGGCGAGCAGGTACCAGAGCTGGGTGCCGGTAATCGTCATGCCGAACCACTCGTAGCTGCCGAACACGCTCAGCTCGTGGCCGAACAGCGACAGCGGCGCCACCGGCAGGCCATCCGGCCCGCCGGTGATCTGGTCTTCGTTGTTGATCACGATGGCGGCGATCACCCCCAGGCCCAGGGTGGCCATGGACAGGTAGTGACCCTTCAAATGCAGAATCGGCCGGCCCACCAGCCAGGCCAGGCTGCCCACCGCCACGGCGGCGGTGAGCATCGCCGGCAGCGGGGCGAATTCATAATTCTGAGTGAGCAGCGCGCTGGCGTAGGCGCCGCCGGCATAGAAGGCGGCGTGGCCCAGGCTCACCTGGCCGGCGTAGCCCACCAGCAGGTTCAGCCCCACCGCTACGATCGCGGTCAGGCAGATTTTGATCATCAGGTCATAGTGGAAGGCGTTGGCGGCCAGCAGCGGCGCCACCGCGAGGATCACGAACAGGGCAATCAGGCCGGGCGCTTTACGGTGGGTTTTGACGGTCGCCATTACACGCGCTCCACGGCCCGGCTGCCCAACAAACCATTGGGCAGGAAGAACAGAATCACCAGAATCAGCACGAAAGGCACCGCGTCTTTGTAGTCCGACGAGATGTAGCCGGCGGTGTAGGCTTCCGCCAGGCCCAAAAGCAGGCCACCGAGAATGGCGCCGGTGCTGCTGCCCAGGCCGCCGATGGCGGCGGCGATGAAGCCTTTCAGGCCGAGCATGATGCCGATGTCGTAGGCGGTGAACGTAATCGGTGCGACGATCACGCCGGCCACCGCGCCCAGCAGCGCGGCGATGCCGAACGCCAGCGTCAGAATGGCGCCGGTCTTGATGCCCACCATGCTGGCGGCATCCTTGTTCATCGACGTGGCCAGCAAGGCCTTGCCCAGGGCGGTGCGAGTAAAGAACAGACCCAGCGCGACCACCAGCAGCGTGGCGATGCCGAGAATCCACAGGCTCTGGGTGAGCAGCACCGCGCCGCCCACGGACAGGGATTCGGTGTCACTGAAGGCGGGCAGGGCGTGGTAGTCCTTGCCCCAGAAAATCTGCGCCAGGCCGCGCAGGAAAATCGACGCACCGATAGTGATGATGATCAGCGTCACCACGTCGGCGTTTTTTGCCGGCGCGATCGCCAGCTTGTGCAGCAGTACCCCGGCGATGCCGGCCATCACGATGGCGCCGGGAATCGCCAGATAGATAGGCGCGCCGGCGTCCATCAACACCACGGTGCCCATGCCGCCGATCATCAGAAACTCGCCCTGGGCGAAGTTGATTACGTGGCTGGCGTTGTAGATCAGGGTGAAGCCCAGCGCCACCAGTGCGTAAATGGCGCCCAGGGTGATCCCCGAGAAACTGAACTGGAAAAACTCGCTGAACATGTGGGTGCCCGGAGTAGTCGGTGAAGGGTGGTCGGTGAGACGCGGTGGAACAGGGCCGGGGCACGGCGACGGCCGTGCCCCGGGGCGGGCTTACTGTGTCAGCGCCCAGTCGCCGTCTTTCACTTCCAGGATGCGGAAGGACTCGGCGTCCAGACCCATGTGGTCGTCCGCGCTCAGCCGGTAGGTGCCGGTGACGCCCACATAGCCGTCGATGCTTTCCAGGGCGTCGCGCACCTTGGCCTTATCGGTGGAGCCGGCTTGTTTGATCGCCCGGATCGCCAATTGCAGACCGTCGTAGGCGTAGGCCCCGAAGGTGGAGACCGACTCGTTGTAGTGGCCTTCGTAGTCGTTCTTGTAGCGGTTCAGCACTTGATACTGCGGGTCGGACTTGGGCAGTTTGTCCGCCACCAGCAGGGCGGAAGCGGGCAGGCGCAGGCCGTTGGCGGCGTCGCCGGCCAGTTCCAGGAAGCTGTCGGAAGCGACGCCGTGGGACTGGTAGAACGGCAGATCGATGCCCAACTGGTCGTAGTTGCGGGTGACGATGGCCGGGCCCTGCCCGAAGTCGAAGTTCAGGATCGCCTGCACGCCCTCGGTGCCGCGGATGCGCGTCAGCTGAGAGGTGACGTCGGTGTCCTTAGGGTTGTAGGTCTCGTCGGCGACGATTTCCACGCCCATGTCACCGGCGATTTCCTTGGTGACGTTGCGGCCGGACGCGCCGAAGCCGCCGGTGCCGGAAATCAGGCCGATCTTGGTGATGCCCCGTTCTTTCATGTCGATCAGCACGCGGCGGGCCGCCTGGCGGTCGGACTGCGGGGTTTTGAACACCCACTTTTTCACCGGCGTGGTGATGGTTTCGGCGCCCGCCAGGGAAATAAACGGCACGCCGGCCTGTTCGATCAACGGCACCGCCGCCATGGTGGCGCCGGTGGTGGAGCCGCCGACGATGATATCGACGCGGTCCTGGCGCAGCAGGCGGTTGGCGAAGGTGCGCGCCTTGGCGGCGTCGCCCACGTCATCGTAGTGCACCAGCTCCACTTGCTTGCCGAGCAGGCCGCCGTCTTCGTTCAGTTTGTCGATGTAGAGTTCCAGGGTTTTCAGTTCCGGATCGCCCAAAAACGAAGCGGGTCCGGTAACAGAAAGGAAGGAGCCAATACGAATGGTATCCGCGGCCAGCGCGGGGGCGGCCATCAGGCCGAGGCTCAGGGCGGCGACCGCGCCGGCGGCCAGCTGTTTCAGCGTTGTTTTCATTATCACACCTATACACGTATGCCCGGGGGCGAATTTGTTGTTTTCAAGCGGCCATCAGGTCCCATGCGGGCCGCGCTATGGGTACAGGTATAAAGCGATACGCCATACAAGTCAATACGGCGTTTAGTGTGTCATAAAAGTGAGGTCGATGCGCCAAGTGCCCGTTTTTGCTTGGATTTCGTGAGTGGTTTGTGTCATATAGAAAAACCGTTTGGTAGTATGTCGAATCATTTCAAGGGGTAAGGGAACGCCGTGGATTTGCAGTCTGACCACCTGGAACTGTTGATTAAACGCTTTCAGCAGCAGCGCCCGCTGCGCACCGGATCACTGATTATTACCCTGTTCGGCGACGCCATCGTGCCGCGTGGCGGCACCGTGTGGCTGGGCAGCCTGATTGAGTTGCTGGCGCCCATGGGCGTGAGCCAGCGGCTGGTGCGTACCTCGGTGTTCCGGCTCACTCGCGAAGGCTGGCTGATGGCGGAAAAAGTGGGGCGGCGCAGCTATTACGGCCTCACCGGCGCCGGCCGGCGCCGCTTCGAGAAAGCCTTTAAGCGCGTCTATTCCGGGGTGCAGCCGGCCTGGGACGGGGCCTGGACCCTGGTGGTGCTGAATCAGCTGAGCCCGGATCTGCGCCGCGATACCCGCCAGGAACTGGAGTGGATGGGCTTCGGCGCGTTCGCGCCCACCGTGCTGGCGCACCCCGGCGTGGACCGTGCCGAGCTGAACGCGTCGCTGCAGGAGCTGGGCGCCCTGGACGACGCCATCATCTTCCAGACCGACACCCATGAGAGCTTCGCCGCCAGACCACTGCGGCTGCAGGTGCGTGAAGCCTGGAATCTGGATCAGCTCGCCGACGGCTACCGGGACTTTCTGGATCAGTTCCGGCCGCTTTGGAACCAGATGAAAAAGCAGAAGAACCCGTCCCCCCGGGAGTGCTTTCTGGCGCGGGTATTACTGATTCACGAATACCGCAAGCTGCTGCTGCGTGACCCGCTGCTCCCCGAAGAGCTGCTGCCCGCCGACTGGGAAGGGCGCGCCGCCCGCCAACTGGCCCGTAATCTCTACCGCCTCACCCACCAGGGCGCGGAAGCCTGGATCTCCCAGCACGCCGAAACCGCCCAGGGCCCCCTGCCCGAACCGGGCGAGAGCTTTTATCAAAGGTTCGGCGGGCTCGATTAGGCTGCCTTTAAGCCGGTTGGGGGGCACTTGTGCGAGCGGGCCTTGCCCGCGAAAGGGCGGCTCCGCCGCCCGGCAGGATCCCACAAAACCTTCCCTTCGACTGTCCTGACAGAGCCCTCCTTTGCTACGCGGGTTCGAGTGGTTCTGAGGTAGAAGGCGGGGTATTTGACCTGTAATCAGCGGCTTGTTCCCCGATTTTGTAACATTATGGAGTTCGCCCGATTTGTGTTTGTAGGGCATTGATAATAAAGAGAAAATAAAAGTAGCGGGGCAATCCCGGAGTCGCGATCCCTTCCTATTCGATACATGAATTTCCGTGATGTGTATTGACTGGTGTCATGTTTTGGCTATGCTCGAAGGCAGGTCGCGGCCCGCCCTGGGCGGCCGCTTTTCCGCCGCTTTTCGATTTCAAACAGGGGCGCCTCATGGCCTTCGACACCATCGAATTCAGTCTCCAGGACGGCGTGGCCACGCTGGTCCTGAACCGCCCGGACAGCCTCAACAGCTTCAATGAAGCCATGCACCGGGAGGTGCGCGAAGCGCTCGGCCTGGTGGAACAGGCCCGTCAGGACGGTGAGTGCCGGGCGTTGCTGATTACCGGTAACGGCCGCGGCTTCTGCGCCGGCCAGGATCTTTCCGACCGGGCGGTATCCCCCGACACCGGCGCCGACGCCGCGCCCGACCTGGGGCACTCCATCGAGACCTGGTACAACCCGCTGGTGCGCACGCTCACCGCGCTGCCGCTGCCGGTGATCTGCGCGGTGAACGGCGTGGCCGCCGGCGCCGGTGCCAACATCGCCCTGGCCTGTGATCTGGTGATCGCCGCCCGCTCCGCCAAATTCATCCAGGCGTTCTGCAAGCTCGGCCTGGTGCCGGATTCCGGCGGCACCTGGCAGCTGCCGCGCCTGGTGGGCACCGCCCGCGCCAAGGGCCTGGCGATGCTCGGCGACAAACTGAGCGCGGAGCAGGCCGCCGACTGGGGGCTGATCTGGCAGGTGGTGGAGGATGACGCCCTGCGCCAGACCGCCACCGACCTGGCCCGGCATCTGGCCACCCAGCCCACCCGTGGGCTGGCGCTGATCAAACAGGCGCTGAACGACAGCACCGGCAATGACCTGGACACGCAATTGGACCTGGAGCGCGACCTGCAGCGCCAGGCCGGCCGCAGCCAGGATTACCGTGAAGGCGTCAGTGCCTTTATGGAGAAGCGCTCGCCGCGGTTCACCGGCGAATAGCCGCTCTCCAACGCACCAACGTGGAATAACAACGAGGACGCCCTTGATGTCTGATGCCCGCGAATCGTTCGACGCCGGCCCGCTGGCCGCCCAGGCTTCGGAACAGCAACTGGCGCGCCGCTGCGCGGACGCCATGTATCAGCGTGACCGTGCCAGCCAGCACCTGGATATGCAGGTGGAAGAGATCGGCCCCGGCCGGGCGGTGCTGTCCATGCCGGTCACCGAGGCGATGATCCAGGGCCACGATTCCTGCCACGGCGGTTATATTTTCACGCTGGCGGATTCCGCGTTCGCGTTCGCCTGTAATACCTACAACGAAGCCACCGTGGCGTCCGGCTGTTCGATCGATTACGTGGCGCCGGGCAAGCTCGGCGACGTGCTCACCGCCGAAGCACGCGAACAGACCCGCAAGGGGCGCACCGGGGTTTACGATGTCCGTGTCAGTAACGGCCGTGATGAACTGGTGGCCCTGTTCCGTGGCAAGTCCTACAAGGTCCGTGGCCCGGTGATCCACGAGGCCGAAAGCGAGCAGTAATACAACAAAATCAGCAAAGAGAAAGGCAGTGATGGATATGCCGTTTAATCTTGAGAATCGTTTTGACCCGGTGGAGCGGGGCGATCTGGCCCAGCTTCGTGAACTGCAGCTCGACCGCATGCGTTGGAGCCTGACCCACGCCTACAACAACGTGGCGCACTACCGAAAAAGCTTCGACGCCGCCGGCGTGCACCCTTACGACCTGCGCAGCCTGGACGACCTGAAGCATTTTCCGTTCACGGTGAAAAACGACCTGCGTGACAACTATCCGTTCGGCATGATCGCCACGCCCATGCGCGACGTGGTGCGCGTGCACGCCTCCAGTGGCACCACCGGCAAACCCACCGTGGTGGCCTACACCCAGAACGACATCGACGTCTGGTCCAGCGTCATGGCGCGCTCGATCCGCGCCGCTGGCGGTCACGCCGGCGACATCGTTCATGTGGCCTACGGCTACGGCCTGTTCACCGGCGGCCTGGGCGCGCATTACGGCGCCGAGAAACTGGGCTGCACCGTGGTGCCCATGTCCGGCGGCCAGACCGAGAAGCAGGTGCAGCTGATCCAGGACTTCAAGCCCAACATCATCATGGTGACGCCGTCCTACATGCTCAACATCGCCGACGAGATGGAGCGCCAGGGCATCGACCCGAAAAGCACCAGCCTGCGGGTCGGCATCTTTGGCGCCGAACCCTGGACCCAGACCATGCGCGAGGAACTGGAAGCGCGGCTCGGTATCCACGCGCTGGATATCTACGGCCTGTCCGAAGTGATGGGCCCCGGCGTCGGCATGGAATGCATCGAAAGCAAGGACGGCCCCACCATCTGGGAAGACCATTTCTACCCGGAGATCATCAACCCGGAAACCGGTGAGGTGGTGCCCGACGGTGAATACGGCGAGCTGGTATTCACCTCGCTCACCAAGGAAGCGCTGCCCATCGTGCGCTACCGCACCCGCGACCTGACCCGGCTGCTGCCGGGCCACGCGCGGCCCATGCGCCGCATCGATAAGATCACCGGCCGCAGCGACGACATGCTGATCATCCGTGGCGTCAACGTCTTCCCCACCCAGGTGGAAGAGCAGATCCTCAAGATCGAAGCGCTGTCGCCGCACTACGAAATCCATGTGGAAAAGGACGGCAACCTGGACATGGTGACCGTGCGCGTGGAACTGAAGCCGGAAGCGGCCGGCGGCGACGGCGCCACCGGCGACGCCGCCAAGGAACTGCAGCACCGGGTTAAGACTCACATCGGTATCAGCACCAAAATCGAAGTCGCTGTACCGGGCACGCTGGCCCGCTCCGAAGGCAAGGCCAAACACGTCTTCGACAAGCGCCCGAAATAGCGAAACGTACAAAACCGAACCGCGCGCTCACCGCGTCGGCCCGGCCCGCGCTTTTACCCAGGCGCGTGCCGCTTTCCAGAAAAGCCGCCCACAAGGCGGCTTTTGCTTTATCAGGGCCGCCAGGGCTAAGCTCCTGAAAAAACGAGGGCTTCGCCATGACCACCAAAACCTTTCGCTTGCTGCTTGTCCTGTGGGCGGCGCTGTTCGCGCTGCTGTTTGTTGTTATCGTGATTCCCCCGCTGATCGGCGATCCGGACCTGCTCGCCGCCATCACCGCCGGCTTCGTCAATCCCTACGCCACCGGCTATTCCCTGGACACCATCATGTGCTGGGTGGTGCTCACCACCTGGGTGGTTTACGAAGCCAAAACCCGGCCGGTAAAGCACGGTTGGATCGCACCGCTGTTGGGGCTGGTGCCCGGCGTCGCTACCGGCTTCGCGGTCTATCTGCTGTTGCGGCTCAATTCAGGACCCGGTAAGTGATCACACCGCTGCTCTATATCGCCGCTGCTCTGGCGGAAATCGCCGGCTGCTTTTCGGTCTGGGCCTGGTGGCGGCTGGAGAAGTCGCCACTGTGGCTGGTGCCCGGCCTGGTGAGCCTGGCGCTGTTCGCCTGGCTGCTCAGCCTGGTGGACACTGACTACGCCGGGCGCGCCTACGCCGCCTACGGCGGCGTCTATATCGCTATGTCGCTGCTCTGGTTATGGCTGGTGGAGCAGCGCGCCCCGGATCGTTGGGACCTGCTCGGCGCCGGAATCTGTCTCGTCGGCGCCGGGGTAATTCTTCTTGGCCCGCGCGGCGCCTAACGCAACCCCAGCACCCACTCCCGCACCGCCGCGATGGCGGGCTCGCGCAGCCGTTCTTCCGGGTACACCAGGTGGAAGGGTTTGGCGGGCAGTTCCGGCCCGAACGGCTGCACCAGTCGGCCGCTTTCCAGTTCGTCGCTGATCAGTGCCCGGCTCATCAGGGCGATGCCCTGGCCGCCCAGGGCGGCGGTGATGGTGTGGGTTTCGTCGGAAAACACCAGGCCGGCGCCGATATCCAGGCCGGGCACCCGGGCCAGCTTTTGCCAGGACGTCCAACTGAGCAGGGCGCCGGAATGGCTGGGCGGCTGATAGTGCAGCAGGGTGTGCCGGTGCAGGTCGTCGTGCCGGGTGATGCCCAGGGCCGGACTGCAGGCGGGGATAAAGACGTTATCGAACAGCTTTTCCGACACCAGACCGGGCCAGTGGCCGTCGCCGTAGCGGATCGCCATGTCGGCGGCGACGCCGTCCAGCGCCGTCAGGTCGTGAGAGATCTGCAGGTTCAGATTCAGGTGCGGGTGGCGGTCCCGCAACAGGCACACCCAGGGCAACAGAAAACGCCCGGCCACCGCGGGGATAGTGGATAGCGTGACGGTCTGGTGGCCCGGGTCGTGGCGCAGCCGGGCCACCGTGTCGGCGAGGGTGTCGAACGCTTCGCTGGACGCCGCCAGCAGGGTCTGGCCGGCGCCGGTGAGCACCAGTTGGCGCGGTTTGCGCACGAACAGGGCCTGGCCCAGGTAGTCCTCCAGTTGCCGCAACTGGTGGCTGATGGCGGTGGGTGTCACCGACAGCTCCTGGGCGGCGGCTTTGGCGCTGCGGTGGCGGGCCGCCGCCTCGAAGGCGCGCAGGGCGGAAAGGGAGGGCAGTTTGCGGGCGCTCATGGGGTGCCTTATGGATGAGTTTTATTCTGCCATTTGGACAAGAATTCATCGTTTGTCGCGGTATCGAGCGTCGGGTTTCATGGCAGACGTGTCAAGCAGGAGTGAGATCAGCTCACCTGCAAGCCAACCCCAATCGGAGATAATGCCATGACCCGCTTACTGCACCTCGACGCCAGCCCCCGCCCCGGACGTTCCGGCACCCACGAGCACGGCTCCCATAGCCGGCGGTTGAGCCACCACTTCGTTGAGCACTGGAAAGCCGCCCGCCCGGAAGACGCGGTGATGCGCCGGGATCTTGGCGCCCGACCGCCGTCGCTGCTGACCGTGGACTGGATCGAGGCCGCGTTCACCCCGTCGGAACATCGGCCGTTCGCTATGAACCGGGTGCTGGCGGAAAGCGACCGCCTGGTGGACGAGGTGATCGACGCGGACGTGCTGGTGCTGGGCGTGCCCCTGTACAACTACAGCTATCCGGCGGCGTTCAAGGCCTGGATCGACCAGATCGTGCGGGTGGAGCGCACCATCTATTTCGATCCGGCCAACATCGATCACCCGGTGGGCCCGCTGCTCAACGACCGGCCGCGCCATGCGGTTATCCTCTCGTCCCGGGGCGGGTTCGGCCTGGGCGCCGGCGGCCCGCTGGCGCACATGAACCATCTCGAAGCCAGCGTGCGCACCGCGCTGGAGCTGATCGGCATCGAGCACTTCCACGAGATCGCCATTGAGTACCAGGAGGAGGGCGGCGAGCGGCTGGACGCGTCGGTACGCGACGCCCTGGCCGAGGTGGAGCGGTTGGTGGTCCGGCTGCAGCGGGACGCTTTCCCCGTGCCGCGGGCGGTATCCGCGTGATGCCGGGGCCCCGGCGTTTGGTTTACACTGTAAGCCTTTGCCGGCCGGCCCCTTGCCGTCCGGCCCTGTGCCCTCAGACCATGGAGCGCCCCGTTGCCCAAGAAGCCGAAAACCGACCAGGAGATCGCCGCCTTCCGCGAGCGCGTCTGCGAGGTGGCCACGGAACTGTTCGTGGAGCGCGGGCCGGATAACGTCACCATGCGGCAGATCGCCGCCGGGGTGGGCGTCAGCCCGATGACGCCGTACCGCTATTTCCAGGACAAGGACGAGATTCTCGCCACCGTGCGCGCCGCCGCGCTGGACCGCTTCGCCGCCGCCCTGGAGGCGGGTCTGGCCCAGGGCAGCGACGCCCGCGAGCGCGCCCGCGCCATCGGCGACGCCTATGTGCGCTTCGCCACCGAGCATCCTGCGGCCTACCAGCTGATGTCGGAGATCTCCCAGGTCGACGAGAGCCGCTACCCGGAGCTGGTGCGCGCCAGCCGCCGCGCCCGGGAGACCATGGTCGGCTATGTGCGCGACATGATCCGCGAGGGGATGATGGACGGCGACGCCGACCTGATCGGCTATATGTTCTGGTCCACCCTGCACGGCATCGTGGTGCTGGACATGGCCGGGCGGCTGGGCGGCGAGATCGACGCGGACACCCTGCGCAAGAAAACCATGCGCACCCTGCTGGCGGGCATGGCGGTGTCGCCGCCGCGCCGCGACGACGAATCCTGACCGAATCGCTCACCGGCGGACGCCAGCCGATGTCAGGAAGCGCTTGATTTTATAAAATGTACGTTGTAAATATTTGGCCTCCGAACCGAATACCGGCCCAGAACGCCGTGCCGGTTCGTCCGAATTCGAAAGATTTACAAAGTAAACGTCACCCACTTAACAGGAATCGCCATGTCTCTGCCCCCGGAAATCGCCAAACGCCTGCGGCTGCCCGTGATCTGCTCGCCGCTGTTCATCATTTCCAACCCGGACTTGACCATCGCCCAGTGCAAGGCCGGGGTGGTGGGCTCGTTCCCGTCGCTGAACGCACGGCCTTTGTCCCAGCTCGACGAGTGGCTGGCACAAATCACCGAGGAACTGGCCGCCTGGGACCGGGACCACCCGGATCAGCCGTCGGCGCCGTTCGCGGTCAACCAGATCGTGCACAAGACCAACGACCGGCTGGAGAAAGACCTGGAGCTGTGCGAGAAGTACAAGGTGCCGATGGTGATTACCTCCCTGGGCGCCCGTGAAGAGCTGAACCAGGCGGTGCACGGCTGGGGCGGCACGGTGATGCACGACATCATCAACGACCGCTTCGCCCGCAAGGCCATCGAGAAGGGCGCCGACGGCCTGATCGCGGTGGCGTCCGGCGCCGGCGGCCACGCCGGCCAATTGTCGCCGTTCGCCTTGATCCAGGAAATCCGTCAGTGGTTCGACGGCCCGGTGGCGTTGTCCGGCTCCATCGCCAGCGGCTCATCGGTGCTGGCGGCCCAGGCCATGGGCGCGGATCTTGCTTACATCGGTTCGCTGTTTATCGCCAGCGAGGAGGCCAACGCCGACCAGGCCTACAAGCAGATGATCGTCGACAGCAAGGCCACCGATATCGTCTACAGCAACCTGTTCACCGGCGTGCACGGCAACTACCTGGCGCCGTCCATCGTCAAGGCCGGCATGGACCCGGCCAACCTGCCGGAGAGCGACCCCTCGGCGATGAATTTCGGCTCCGGCGGCAGTTCCAAAGCCAAGGCCTGGAAAGACATCTGGGGCTGCGGCCAGGGCATCGGCGTGGTGGATGCGGTGCGCCCGGCGGCGAATATCGTTGACCAGCTCGCCGACGAATACCACGCCGCCGCCAAGGCGCTGGACGCCAAGCGCTACTAACGCTCTCGGTCAAGCGGGCCCGCTGTTAAAGACGCCGGACCAGGGCTTCCCTGGGCCGGCGTACTTTTTTCTGGCCCGCCTGCCGGTCGTTGTCGGTGTCGCGGTAGCCCAGCCCCATCAGCGCCACGCTGCGCAGCCCCTGCTCGCGCAGGCCCAGCAGCTGGTCCAGCCCGGACGGGTCGAAGCCTTCCATGGGCGAAGCGTCGACCTGCTCCGTGGCGGCCGCGGCCAGCGCCATGCCGAGGCCCAGGTACGCCTGCCGGGCGGCCCACTGGAAACCTTCTTCCTCGGACGCGAAGCCGGCCACCTTGCCTTTCACGGTGTTCTCCAGCCCGGCCAGCTTGTCCCGGGGCAGGCCGCGCTCCTCGGCGATCAAATCCACCATCGCCTCGACCTGGGTTTCGGTGACCGGGCTCCAGGCAGCAAAGATCAGCAGGTGTGAGCACTCGGTAATCTGTGGCTGGTTCATCGCCACCGGCGCGATGCGCTGGCGCAGCTCCAGCGGCTCGGCGACCAACAGGGTGTAGGGCTGCAGGCCGAAGGACGACGGCGCCAGCCGCGCCGCCTCCAGAATCCGGTCCACTTTCTCTTCGGGGACGTTCTCCCCGGTCATGCGTTTGGTGGCGTAGCGCCAGTTGAGGGCGTCTTCAAGCGTCATGGCGGGCTCCAGTGTCGAAACAATGCCTGTTGTCATGTAAGCCGTTATCCTCCCTGCTATCCAGGGACACCGTCCACACTGGCAACATGGAGGAAGGGAACGTGCAACGATACACCGGAAGCTGCCTGTGCGGCGGCATCAAGTTCGAAGTTCAGGGGCCGCTGGCGCCGATTCAGGTGTGCCATTGCCAACAGTGCCGCAAGGCCCAGGGCGCGCCTTTCGCCACCAACACGCCGGTCGAGGAAGCGGCCTTCGAGCTGCTGAGTGGCCGCGAACGGATCACCGAATACGAATCCTCGCCGGGCAAGTTCCGCGCCTTCTGCGGTCGCTGCGGCTCGCCGGTCTACAGCCGCAAGGCTGACCTACCCGGCGTGCTCCGGATCCGCGCCGGGCTGTTCAACGAGCCCCTGGAGGCGCGCCCGGTGGTCCACGCCTACACCGGGTCCAAGGCCAATTGGTGGCCGATCCTGGACGATCTGCCGTGCTACCAGGGGATGGCCAGCCCGGCCGGGAAGCGCTGAAAAGCACCCTGTGGCGGTCGCCGTCCGCGCTCGCGCATTTGGCCCGCCGCCGCCGGACGTTTATGATATGCGCCCCCTTCCTCCCCGCGTGTCTCTGCAGGAGCGGCAAACCATGTTTACAGGCATCATCGAGGCCCAGGGCCATGTGGCGGCGCTGACGCCCGCCGGCGGCGACGTGACGCTGCGCATCCACAGTGACGAGCTGGATTTCGGCGATGTGAAGCTGGGCGACTCGATTGCCGTCAATGGCGTGTGCCTGACCGTCACCGCGCTGGCCGGCGGCGACAGCTTCAGCGCCGATGTGTCCGGCGAAACCCTGTCGCTGACCTCCCTGAAGCAGCTCAAGAGCGGTAGCCGGGTGAACCTGGAGAAGGCGATGACGCCTTCCACGCGCATGGGCGGACACCTGGTGAGCGGCCATGTGGACGGCCTGGGCACGGTGAAGGCGATGACCCCGGACGCCCGCTCGGTGCGCATCGACATCGAGGCGCCGGCGGAGCTGGCCCGCTACATCGCCCAGAAGGGCTCGATCACCGTGGACGGCATCAGCCTGACGGTGAACAGCGTGGACGGCGCGCTGTTCTCCCTGAACATTATTCCCCACACCCAGGACGTCACCACCATCCAGGATTGGAAACCGGGGACGCCAGTGAACCTGGAAGTTGATATCATTGCGCGCTATCTGGAGCGGCTGCTGCTCGGCGAGCGCGCCGCCCAGCCCGGTTCGGAGGGCATGTCCATGTCGTTCCTGGCCGAGCACGGTTTCCTGAAGTAGCTCGCGGCGGTCGCCCGAGGGCGCGCAAACACCGGCACGCGCGGCGTGCATTAAAAGGTAGGTTTCATGCAACTGAACAGCATTGAAGAACTGATCGAGGACATCCGTCAGGGCAAGATGGTGATCCTGATGGACGACGAGGACCGGGAAAACGAAGGCGACCTGGTGATGGCCGCCGAACACGTCACTCCCGAGGCGATCAACTTCATGGCCCGTTTCGGGCGCGGCCTGATCTGCATGCCGATGTCCAAGGAGCGTTGCGAGCAGCTGGATCTGCCGCTGATGGTACGTTCCAACGGCAGCGGTTTCGGTACCAAGTTCACCGTCTCCATCGAGGCCCGCGAGGGCGTCACCACCGGTATTTCCGCCGCCGACCGGGCGCGCACCGTGCAGGCCGCCGCCGCCAAACACGCCAAGGCGTCGGACATCGTCCAGCCGGGGCATATTTTCCCGCTGATGGCGGAGCCGGGCGGCGTGCTGCGCCGCGCCGGGCACACCGAGGCCTCCTGCGACCTGGCGGTGATGGCCGGCTGCGAGGCCGCCGGCGTGATCTGCGAAGTGATGAACGAGGACGGTTCCATGGCGCGCCGCCCGGACCTGGAACAGTTCGCCCAGGAGCACGGCATCAAGATCGGCACCATCGCCGACCTGATTCAGTACCGGGCGCTCAACGAGCAGACCATCGAGCCGGTGTCCGAGCACCCGCTGGACACCTGGTACGGTGAATTCCGGCTGGTGGCGTTCCGCGACACCGTCGACGGCCATGTGCACATCGCCCTGGTGAAAGGCGAGGTGCACGAGGACAAAGAGGTGACCGTGCGGGTGCATCAGGTGGACCCGCTGCGCGATCTGATGAGCGCCAAGCTCAACGGTCGCACCGGCTGGAACATGCACCGGGTGCTGGAAGCGGTGGCCGACGCGGAAACCGGGGTGGTGATTATCCTCGGCCAGGACGAAGACTCCGAGCCCACCCTGGACCGCCTGCAGGCGTTCTTCGACGGCACCGCCAATAAGCCCAAGGGCGAGTCGCGCACCTACCGCAACATTGGCACCGGCTCACAGATTCTCAAGGCACTGGGCGTGCGCAAGATGCGCCTGCTCAGCTCGCCGATGAAATTCAACGCGCTTTCCGGCTTCGACTTGGAGATCGTCGAATACGTGGAAGCGGACGGCTAAGGGAAAAACGACATGCACGATATCAAAACCTTCGAAGGCACTCTGAACAACGTGGGCGGCCGTTACGCCCTGGTGGTGGCGCGTTTCAACAGTTTCGTGGTGGAAGCGCTGCTGGCCGGCGCGGTGGACACCCTGGTGCGCCACGGCGTGGCCCGCGATGACATCGAGATCATCCGCGTACCCGGCGCCTGGGAGCTGCCGGTGGCGGTGAAGAAGATCCTGGAAAAGCGCGACTACGACGCGGTGATCGCGCTGGGCGCGGTGATCCGGGGCGGCACCGCCCACTTCGAGTACGTGGCCGGTGAGGCCGCCAAGGGCATCGCCGCGGTGCAGAACGACACCGGCGTGCCGGTGGCCTTCGGTGTGCTTACCGTGGAGTCCATCGAGCAGGCGATCGAGCGCAGCGGCACCAAGGCCGGCAATAAAGGCGCCGAAGCCGCGATGTCCGCTCTGGAAATGGTTTCTTTGTTCAAGGCGCTTTAATGACCCAGTCCGCCGCACCGTCTTCCCCCGCAGCGCGCCGCAAGGCGCGCCGCTACGCGCTGCAGGCGCTGTACCAGTGGCAGCTCGCGGGCACCACGCTGAGCGATATCGAAGCTCAGTTCCTGGCCGCCAACGACATGCAGAAGGTGGACCGCACCTATTTCCACGACCTGCTGCACGGCGTGCCCGCCGAGGTAACGGGCCTGGATGAGGCGCTGCGTCCGTTTCTGGACCGCCGGGTGGAAGAGTTGTCCCAGGTGGAGAAGGCGCTGCTGCGCATCGGCGCCTTCGAGCTTAAGGAGCGCCTGGATGTGCCCTACCGGGTGGTGATCAACGAAAGCATCGAGCTGGCCAAGGTGTTTGGCGCCGACGACTCCTTCAAGTACGTTAATGGCGTGCTGGATAAACTGGCGCGGCGGCTGCGCTCCGCCGAGACCGCCCATCGCCCCGCCGCGTCCCGGCAGGCGCCAGACGACGACGGAGCGGACAAGGACTGACCGTGGCATAACAAAGGGAGCGTTTGGTTATGGACGAATTCGCTCTGATAGAACGCTACTTCCGTCGCCCGGACCACCCGCCGGGCGACGGGGTGGTGCTGGGGCCCGGCGACGACGCGGCCCTGCTGCTTCCCCCTGACGGCGAAGAGCTGGTGATGACGCTGGACACCAGCCTCGGGGGGCGCCATTTCCCCGACGACCTGCCCGCCGCTGACGTGGGGCACCGCTGCCTGGCGGTGAATCTTTCCGATCTTTACGCCATGGGCGCCCGCCCGCTGTGGTTCCTGCTGTCGGTGACGTTACCGGAGGCCGATGAGGCCTGGCTGGCCTGCTTTGCCCAGGGCATGTTCGACCTGGCGGACCGGGCCGGCATTGAGCTGGTCGGCGGGGACGTCACGCGCGGCCCCCTGAGCGTGAGTATCCAGGCCACCGGGCGGGTGCCCCGTGGGCAGGCGGTGCGCCGCGACGGCGCCCGGCCGGGCCAGCGTCTGGCGATCGGTGGCGTGCCCGGGCAGGGCGGCCTGGGTCTGCGGCATTGGCAGGCCGGTGAGCGCGCCTCGGTAAGCGCGCGTCACCTGGCCCGGCCCTCGTTTCCGCTCGATCTGGGTGCCGAGCTGGTGGGCCGGGCGGGCGCCGCCATCGACGTGTCCGACGGCTTGCTCCAGGACCTGGGGCATATCCTCAAGGCCAGTGGCGGGCTGAGCGCGGAGCTGGATCTGGCGACGCTGCCGGTAAACGAGGAGCTGGCGGCCCTGGAGGACGGCGACCGTTACGGACTGCAGCTCACCGGTGGCGACGATTATTGCTTGCTGTTCACCTGGCCCGACGCCCGGCCCCTGCCGCCGGGGACCAGCGATATCGGCATCATTACCGAGGCGGGCCCGGTTTTGCTGCGTTACCCGGACGGCCGCACCGAAGCGGCGCGACCGGGGGGCTGGCGGCACTTTTAGGCCGGTTCAGGCGCGGTGGGGCAGGGCGTCGTGCAGCCGTTTCAGGCGCTGGCGTACGCTGGCTTCGATGCCGGCGGCGTCCAGGCCGTGCTCGGCGAGCAGCGCGTCCCGTTTGCCGTGGTGGATAAAGTGATCCGGCAGCCCCAGGTTGAGCACCGGCACCACCAGCCCTTCGTCCATGAGCAGCTCGTTGACCGCTGAGCCGGCGCCGCCCATGCGCTGGTGATCTTCCAGGGTAACCAGCAGGTCGTGGCGCCCGGCGGCGTCCAGCACCGCCTTGCGGTCCAGCGGCTTCACCCAGCGCATATCGATCACCGAGGCGTCGAGCTTCTCGGCGGCTTCCAGGGCCGCCGGCACCAGGGCGCCGAAGGCGAGCAGAGCCGCGTCGCCCTTGCCATGGCGCAGGGTGCGGCTTTCGCCCACCGGCAGGGCGGTCATCGCCTCTTCAATTCTGGCGCCGGGGCCGGTGCCGCGCGGGTAGCGCACCGCCGCCGGGCCGTCGTGCAGCCAGGCGGTGTAGAGCAGCTGCCGGCATTCGTTCTCGTCCGACGGCGCCGCCACGATCATGTTCGGCACGGTGCGCAGGTAGGCAAGGTCGAACACGCCGCCGTGGGTGGCGCCGTCTTCCCCCACCAGGCCGGCCCGGTCGATGCCGAAAGTCACGTCCAGGTTTTGCAGGGCCACGTCGTGGATCAGCTGGTCGTAGGCGCGCTGCAGGAAGGTGGAATAAATCGCCACCACCGGTTTACGGCCTTCGCAGGCCATGCCGCCGGCCAGCGTCAGTGAGTGCTGCTCGCAGATCGCCACGTCGTGGTAGCGGTCCGGGAAGCGGCGCGCGAAATCCACCATGCCGGAGCCTTCGCACATGGCCGGCGTAATGCCGATCAGGCGCGGGTCCTGCTTGGCCAGGTCGCACAGCCACTGGCCGAACACTTCCTGGTACTTGGGGCTTTTCGGTTTGGCCGGCTTGGCCACTTCCACTTTCGCCTTGGGCTCGATCTTGTTGATCGCGTGGTAGCCCACCGGGTCCGCTTCCGCCGGGCCGAAGCCCTTGCCCTTGGTGGTGTAGACGTGCAGCAGCTGCGGCCCTTCCAGGTCGCGCATGGTCTCCAGGGTGGCGGTCAGTTCATCGATGTCGTGGCCGTCGATGGGGCCGATGTAGTTGAAGCCGATCGCCTCGAACAGCATGTCCGGGCTGACCATGTTCTTCATGCTCTCTTCGGTGCGGCGCACGAAATCCCAGGCCGCCGGCATCGCCGACAGCACTTTCTTGCCGCCTTCGCGCAGGGCGATGTAGGTCTTGGATGACCAGATGCGCGCGAAGTAGTTGGCCAGCCCGCCCACGTTGTGGCCGATCGACATGGTGTTGTCGTTGAGGATGACCAGCAGGTTGGCGCGGGTGTGGGCGGCGTGGCTCATCGCCTCGAAGGCCTGGCCGGCGGTCATCGCGCCGTCGCCGATCACCGCCACGGTGCGGCGCTTGTCGCCGGCCTGCTCGGCGCCCAGCGCCATGCCCAGCGCGGCGCTGATCGAGGTGGAGGAATGGCCCACCCCGAAAGTGTCGTATTCCGATTCGGTGCGTTTCGGGAAGCCGGACAGACCGTGTTGTTGCCGCACGCTGAGAAGCTCGTCGCGGCGGCCGGTGAGAATCTTGTGCGGGTAGCACTGGTGGCCCACGTCCCACACCAGCCGGTCGTAGGGGGTGTCGAACAGGTAGTGCAGGGCCACGGTCAGTTCCACCACGCCCAGGCCCGCACCGAAGTGCCCGCCGGCGCGGCCCACGGCGTAGAGCAGGTAGGCGCGCAGTTCGTCCACCATCTGCTCCAGGTCCGTTTCGGGCAGTCGCCGCAGGTCCGCCGGCGCGCCTATGCGGTCCAGCAACGGCGTGTGGGGGCGGGTCAGCGGAATGTCGGTAAACGTCTTTTGCATTGATTGGGAGCCTGAATCAGTCGGCGTCGGCTTGGCAAGGGGAGGGCATTATAACGATCCTTGGGGCCCGCCGTCAGTGATTGCGCGGGGCGATCTAGTGAGACGCGCTAGTGGGAGCGTTGCACGATGTAGTCGGCCAATTGTTGCAGCGGGCCGGCGGCGTCCCCGTAGCCGGCGAGGGCGGCGCGGGCCTGCCGGCACAGCGCCTGGGCCCGCTCGCGGCTGGCTTGCAGGCCGAGCAGGGCGGGAAAGGTGCTTTTACCGTGTTTTTCGTCGGACTTGCTGGGTTTGCCAAGCTGTTCGGTGTCCATGGTCACGTCGAGGATGTCGTCCTGGATCTGGAACGCCAGCCCGATGGCGTCGCCGTAGGCGGCCAGATTGCGCGCCAGATCCGCGTCCGCACGGCCCGCGGCCAGGTAGCCCAGGGTCAGGCTGGCGGTGATCAGGCGGCCGGTTTTCAGGTAATGCATGCGTTCCAGGGCGGCCACGTCCTGTAATTGGCCGTGGGCGGCCATATCCTGCATCTGCCCGGCGGCCATGCCGGCGCCCCCGGCCGCCTGGGTGAGCGCACGCACCATGCCGATGCGGGCGCCGTCGGGGTAGTCGCCGGCGCGGCTGAGCAGCTCGAAGGCGAGGGTGTGCAGGGTGTCCCCGGCGAGAATCGCGGTGGCTTCGTCGAAGGCCCGGTGGCAGGTGGGCTGGCCCCGGCGCAGGTCGTCGTCGTCCATCGCCGGCAGGTCGTCGTGGACCAGGGAATAGGCGTGGATCAACTCCACCGCCACCGCCGGCACGTCGGCCTGTGCCAGGCTGCCGCCGGCGAGCCGGCAGGCGGCGTACACCAGCATCGGGCGAATCCGCTTGCCGCCCGCCAGGGCCGCGTAGCGCATCGCTTCCGCGAGGCGGGGCGCATCGCTGGCCGCGGGGTCGGGCAGATGGTCGCGCAGGGCCTGGTCGAGCCGCGCGCGCACGGTGGCGTTAAGCGGGTCCAGAGCGTTGAGATTACTGGTCATCGCGGCCTTCGAAAGGCACCGGTTCGGCTTGCGGGTCCTGCTCCAGCAGGATGCGCACTTTCTGCTCCGCCTGGCTGAGGGCCTGCTGGCACTCACGGGTCAGTTTGACGCCCTGCTCGAACGCCTGCAGGGACTCTTCCAGGGTCAGCTCGCCGGATTCCATTCGTTCCACCAGGGCTTCCAGGCTGTCCAGGGATTGTTCCAGTTGCGGGGTCTTTTTGGCCATGTGTGCGATAACCTCTGGTGACCTCGTGGGATGGCCGGCGCAACATACTGCAGCGCCGCCGGGGGGTCAATTGGGGCCGTTGCCGGCCCCGATTCAAGCCCCGGGCGGGCCGTCATACTTCTTCGCGCCCAGGCCGGCGTCGTACCAGTCGGCCCGATTCGCATAGAAAAGGTGATCGTTGGGGTCAATGCCCGGGGTGCCGTCCAGACCGCCGGCGGGCACGATCACGCCGCTGCCGTCGCGTTTCTCATGGGGCACCATGCTGCCGCACTGCACGCAAAACGCCCGGGCGAAGCTTTTCGCCCCGGACAGATCGAAACGGCGTACCTGGTCCTCGCCTTTGAGCCATTCCAGCGCGTCCGCCGCGGCGATCAGATTGGCGGCGTGGGCGGTGCCGCTGAAGCGCTGGCAACGCGAGCAATGACACAGGTGAAACTGGTGAAACGGGCCGTTGATCCGGTAGCGGACCTGGCCGCACAAACAGCCGCCTTCGTAGGTTGTCATCGGCGCAACTCCTGACACTGGAAGTGTGTAAGTGCTCACATCGGTTGGTGCTGTAATGAGCAGTTCCGGTTGATTCCAAAAGGGTCTAAACACGCCCTTCCGCCTCACGGGGCGCCGTCCTATAGTGAAATGCCCGCCGGGTCGTCGCAAGCGGCTTCTTCCTCTGATCTCCTTAATCTATGGCGTTTCGCTTGCGGAGCCGGCGGGGCTCCTGCCTGTTTGCCAGCGTGCTAGAATCCGCGCCCATGAAACGGATCCTCGCCCCCATGGAGGGTCTGGCGGACTTCTGGGTGCGCCGGGCCCTCACCGATGTCGGCACCTACGATTGGTGTGTCAGCGAGTTCGTGCGCGTGAGCGGCGAGCTGTTGCCGCCCCGTGTCTTTTACCGTTGGTGCCCGGAGTTGCGCGACGGCGCCCGCACCCGTTCCGGCACCCCGGTGCATCTGCAGTTGCTGGGCTCGGACCCGGTGAGCATGGCGGACAACGCCGCCCAGGCGGTGGCACTGGGGGCGCCGGCCATCGACCTCAATTTCGGTTGCCCGGCGAAGATCGTCAACCGCCATGGCGGCGGCGCCATCCTGCTGGATGAGCCGGAGCGGGTGCACGCGGTGACCCGGGCGGTGCGCGCGGCGGTGCCCGCCCACATACCGGTGTCGGTGAAAATGCGGCTCGGCAACGAGCACATGGATCTGGCGCTGGATAACGCTCTGGGCGTGCAGGAGGCCGGCGCCGCCTGGCTCACCGTGCACGGCCGCACCAAGCGGCAGGGTTACCGGCCACCGGCCTATTGGGACCGGATCGGCGCCATCCGTGAGCGGGTCACTCTGCCGGTGATCGCCAACGGCGAAATATGGACCCTCGAGGACGCCCGCCGCTGCCAGGCGGAGAGCGGTTGCCAGGATCTGATGCTGGGGCGCGGCGCGGTGGCCAACCCGTTGCTGACCCGCGAAGTGGCGGGCGGCGAACCCGCCGGCTGGACGGAAGTGCTGGCGGTATTGCGTGCTTTCGGCGCCGATATCGTCGGCACCGGCAGCGAGGCGCAGCTGTGCGGCCGGGTCAAGCAATGGCTCAGCTACAGCCGCCGGCGCTGGCCGCAAGCGGGGCCGCTGATGGAGTCGGTGAAGCGCGAGACGCGGCTGGCGGATCTGCGCGCCATTCTGGAGCGCGAGTCAGGGGGAAACAACGACGGCCAGGTTGTATCTTTTTAGGCCGAAACCTGCCTTTCCAAAGGCCTCGTCAAGGCCTTTTCCACCCTTCTCGGAGCCCGGGCTTGAGCCCAGCCCCGGGTACCCCTTTATTGCTGTAAGTCCCGATATACGGGCTTCTTCGCCGCGGCTCCGGCATCCCCTGCCGCATGTTTTCATTTTTTTGGGGGGGCCTTTAACCTTTTTTCGATCACGACACCGGCATGGTCCGTGCTATCCCTTAAAAGACGTTTATATGAACTGGGTTTTGCAGGAGAGCGGAACATGTACGAGGTACACGCTTTTTTCGCCGAGGGTGAGGCGACCAAGGCCATGGAACCGGAATACGAGGCCGGGGAACGCTATGTTCTGATTGTTTTTTGCCGTCGCCCCCGTTATAGCCTCCATGACTTCAAACTGGTGGAAGAAATCGCCCGGCGCTTTGGCTGGGAAGATGTGCAGGTTTCTCACGGCGGCGTGCTTCAGCCGGAATTTCTCAACGGTGATCTGTGCGATCTTCAGGACTGCTTCATCGAAGCCCTGCACAAGGGCGGCGCGGTGGTGTCGCTGAACGACTGGCTGATGCGCGCGCTCTACGTCCGCTGAACACGCTCCAAGCCCTTCGACTAAAGTCATACTGTGGCTGAACACACCTTTGTTTACTCTTGAGCCAGCTGGCCCGTGTCAACGCGGGTCCCGTGTTTGTCAGTGCGCAAAGGGGTAAACAAATGAGAGAAGAAAACGCCCGTGCCTACTGGGCCGCTAATCTCAAGCTCATCTTCACCTATCTCATCATCTGGTTCGTAGTGTCCTACGGCTGCGGCATCCTGTTCGTGGATGCACTCAATAACATTCAGTTCTTCGGTTTCAAACTGGGTTTCTGGTTCGCCCAGCAGGGCTCGATCTATGTGTTCCTGGTGTTGATCTGGATGTACGCCTTCACCATGAACAGGCTCGACCGCAAATTCGACGTCCACGAAGAGTGAGCGCCGGGAAAATAACAAAGAGGACCAAGAGATGGATGTTCAACTACTAACGTATCTTTTCGTCGGTGGCTCGTTCGCGCTCTATATCGGTATCGCGATCTGGTCGCGGGCGTCATCCACGAAAGACTTCTACGTCGCCGGCGGCGGTGTATCACCGATCGCCAACGGCGCGGCCACCGCGGCGGACTGGATGTCCGCGGCATCGTTTATTTCCATGGCGGGTATCATCGCCTTCTCCGGTTACGACGCCTCGGTGTATCTGATGGGGTGGACCGGCGGCTATGTGTTGCTGGCGATGCTGCTGGCGCCCTACCTGAGAAAATTCGGCAAGTTCACCGTGCCGGACTTCATCGGTGATCGTTACTATTCCAACGTGGCGCGTACCGTCGCGGTGATCTGCGTGATCTTTATTTCCTTTACCTATGTGGCCGGCCAGATGCGCGGCGTGGGTATCGTGTTCGCCCGCTTCCTGGAAGTGGACGTGAACATGGGCGTGGTGATCGGCATGGCGATCGTGTTCTTCTACGCCGTACTCGGCGGCATGAAGGGGATTACCTACACCCAGGTTGCCCAGTACTGCGTATTGATTTTCGCCTTCCTGGTACCGGCGGTGTTCCTGTCCATTCTGATGACCGGCCATGTGCTGCCGCAGACCGGCTTCGGCGCCACGGTGCTGGACGCCGCCGGTAACGACACCGGTGTCTACCTGCTCGAGCGACTGGACGGCATTGTTCAGGATCTCGGCTTCGGCGCTTATACCGAAGGTCAGAAGTCCACCATCGATGTGTTCTTCATCGCCGCCGCGCTGATGTGCGGTACCGCCGGTCTGCCCCACGTTATCGTGCGTTTCTTCACCGTACCCACGGTCCGTGATGCGCGTATCAGTGCCGGCTGGGCGCTGCTGTTTATCGCCCTGCTGTACACCACCGCTCCGGCGGTCGGCGCCTTCGCCCGTACCAACCTGATCGAAACCGTGCACCAGACCGAGTACCAAGAGCTGCCGGGCTGGTTCTATAACTGGGAAAACTCCGGTTTGATCGGCTGGGTGGATAAGAACGACGACGGCCGGGTACAGATGTCCGCCGGCGCCGCCTTCAAGGGCACGCCGACCTTCGCCGGCGACCGCGGCGAAGTGACCGGCTCCCACGGTCAGCGCGTGGTCACCAACGAAGTCACCGATAACGATGCGGAAGTGTATATCGACCGTGACATCATCGTGCTGGCGAACCCGGAGATCGGCAATCTGCCGGCCTGGGTGATCGCACTGGTGGCCGCCGGTGGCGTGGCCGCAGCACTGTCGACGGCGGCCGGCCTGTTGCTGGTGATCTCGTCGGCGGTGTCCCATGACTTGCTGAAGAAAACGCTTAAGCCGGATATTTCCGAGAAACAGGAGCTGCTGGCGGCGCGTCTGGCCGCGGTGGTGGCGATCCTGATCGCCGGTTACTTCGGTATCAATCCACCGGGCTTCGTGGCGCAGGTGGTGGCGTTCGCCTTCGGTCTCGCCGCGGCCAGCTTCTTCCCGGTGATTCTGATGGGCATCTTCTACAAGCGCATGAACAAAGAGGGCGCGATCGCGGGTATGGCGGTAGGCCTGGCCTTCACCTTCTCCTACATCGTGTACTTCAAGTTCGTGTCGCCGGAGCTGAACAGCGCCGAGAACTGGCTGTTCGGGGTATCACCGGAGGGCATCGGTACCGTCGGTATGGTCCTCAACTTTATCGTCGCGTTCGCGGTATCCCGTGTGACCGCGCCGCCGCCGGAGCACATCCAGCATATCGTTGAAGACATCCGCGTACCGCGTGGCGCCGGCGGGGCTTCCGCCCACTAACGACGCTACTACAAACGGAGTAAGCTGAATATCGGGGCCGCGTATCCGCGCGGCCCCGATCTCCGTTCAGGACCTGGCCATGATCGACGTGGACTTTACCCAACTACCGTTTTCATTGCTGGACGAGGAACACCGCCACCGTCTCGAGAACGCCATGGAAATGGCGTACTTCGAAGCCGGTACGGTGATTATCGAAGCGCGCCATCCGGCGCAGTTTGTTTATCTGGTTCACAAAGGCGCGGTTCTGGAACTGGACCCGACCCTTCCCGCGGAGGCGGGACGGCTTGGTGTCTACAGTGCCGGTGATCTGTTCGGCGCGCTCAGCGTGCTTAACGGTCGCAGCCGTTACCGGTTCATTACCGAAGAAGAAACTCTGTGTTATCTGATACCGGCCGACCTGTTCCAGTCGTTGTGCCAGGATCAGAAAGAATTCGACGATTACTTCCGCCAGCGCCTCGCCAGCAAGAACCAGCTTCTTGCCGAGCGGCGCGAGGGCGGGGTGACCATGGCGGGCTTCATGCTCGCCAAGGTGCATCAATGCATGCGCCAGCCTTTGATACTCGACAGCGGCGGCACCATCGCCCAGGCGGTGGCCGCCCTCAACGAGCACAACGCCGACAGCCTGCTGATGGAGCGCGACGGGCATGTGGGTGTGATCACCAAAACCGACCTGCTGCGCGGGCTGGTCAACGACGGCCTGACCCCGGAGTCCCGCGCCCTGGCGCTGGCCAGTTTCGAGCTGGTGACGGTGCCGCCGGACCAGTTTCTGTTCGCCGCCCTGGTCAGCATGACCCGCCACGAGGTGCAGCGGGTGGTGGTCATGGACGGCCGCCGTCCGGTGGGCGTGGTGGAGCTCACCGATGTGCTCAGCTTCTTCTCCAGCCGCTCCTACGTGGTGGGGTTGGAAGTGGAGAAGGCGGACAACCTGGAGGCGCTGGCGATGGCCAGCGCCCGTCTGCCGGAACTGATCCAGGCGCTGATGGCGCAGGGCGTCAAGATGCGCTTCGCCATGGACCTGCTGGCGGCACTGAACGGCCGCATCATCAGCAAGGCGTTCCAGTTCGTGGTGCCGGAGAGCCATCAGGAGCACGGCTGCCTGCTGGTGCTGGGCAGCGAAGGGCGCGGCGAGCAGATCCTCAAGACCGACCAGGACAATGCCCTGATCGTCGACGACCCGGAGAACTGGCCTGAGCGCGACGCGCACATGCAGCGCTTCACCGAAACCCTGCTGCGGCTCGGTTACCCCCGTTGTCCGGGCAACATCATGGTGTCCAACCCGGAGTGGGTGGGCAGCGCCACCGACTGGAAGGCACGCATCGGCCGCTGGGCCAAGCAGGGCGACGACGCCTCGATGATGAACCTGGCGATTCTGCTCGACGCGCACCCGGCGGCGGGGCGCACCGAGCTGGTCGATGAGCTGCGGCGGGACCTGTTCCGGGTATGCAGCAACAACGATCTGATTCTGTCGCGCTTTGCCCGGCCGCTGTTGAAGTTCTCCACCCCGCTGAACTGGTTCGGCGCCCTGAAGAAGCCCCAGCAGGGCATCGATATCAAAAAGGGCGGCCTGTTCCCGGTGGTGCACGGGGTGCGCGCCATGTCCCTGCAGCACCGCGTCGGTGAGACCGGTACCTTCGGCCGGCTCGACAGGCTGGTGGAGGCGGGGCATATGGAGACCGGCTTCGCCGAGGAGCTGGGCGAGTCCATGGCGCTGTTCGCGGAGCTGCGGCTCAAGCAGCAGCTGGCCCGTCTGGAGGGCAACGACGAAGAGGGCCGCAACAACCAACTGCTGATACAGGCGCTGTCGCCGTTGGAAAGAGACCTGCTCAGGGAGTCCCTGCAGGTGGTCAATGAGTTCAAGAAGCGCCTGACCCGGCGTTTTCATCTGGAGTACTAACGATGTTGAAGCGTCTTGTGCAACGGCGGCGCCACGGCAAGGGCCCCTATGGTCATTTGTTCGCGGCGCCACCGGGCGACGAAGTGATGGCGCTGGATTGCGAGACCACCGGGCTGAACACCCGCACCGCCGAACTGGTCTCGGTGGCCGCGGTACCGGTCAGCGCCGGCCGGGTTCAGGCGGGCGCGGCGCTGGACCTGCGCATGGCGCGGCCGGCCAGCCTGGACGGCGAGTCGATTTGCATTCACGGTCTGCGCGGTGTGGACTTGCACGACGGCGTGCCGGTGGAAGAGGGCCTGCGCCACCTGCTCGACTTTATCGGCAACCGGCCGCTGGTGGGCTGGTGTCTGGATTTCGATCTGGGGATTATCAACCGCTATCTGCGCGCCTCCCTGGGGTTCGACCTGCCCAACCCGGTGATCGAGTTGTCCGATCTGTATCGGCGGCGGCACCATTATCGCAATCCGGAGTCGCTGCCGGACCTGCGTTTCGAGCGTGTCGCCGGCGAGCTGGGGGTGCCGGTGATCGGCCGGCACAGCGCCCGCGGCGACGCCACCACCGCCGCCTTGATGTACTTGAAGCTGAAAAGCGAACCATAAACGGAGAATAACAATGCAATACCTGCAAGGGGCGCTGTTGGCGCTGGGCCTGCTGCTGGTGCTGGTGGCTTACGGTCAATACATCCGCCGCACCGGCGACTGGGGCGGGGTGCTGCGCTTCTGGCGCCGCGGCATGTCGCTGTCGGTCACCGAATTCAAGATCCAGCGCGCCGGTTTGATGATCATGATTCTGGCGGTGGTGGTACGTTTCGTGTCGGTGCTGTTTCAATGGTAAAGCCCCAGTGATCGGACGGAGGCGTTCTTTTGTTTAGTCTCTGGCAGTTGGGTGTATTCGCCCTGCTGTACGTCATGGTGTTGTTCGTCATCGCCTGGTGGGGGGACCGCGCCGAGCGGCGCGGCCTGCGCGTGGTCAATAACGCCTGGACCTACAGCCTGGGCCTGGGCGTGTACTGCACCTCCTGGACCTTTTACGGCGCCGTCGGCGAGGCCAGCGGCAACGGCTGGACCTACCTGCCCATTTATCTCGGCCCGATCCTCACCATGCTGCTGGGCGGCGAGCTGATTTATAAGCTGGTGTCGGTGGGCAAGCAGCACCACATCACCTCGATCGCCGACTTCATGGCCGCCCGCTACGGCAAGTCCCGGCAGCTGGCGGTGCTGGTGACCCTGGTGGCGGTGGTCGGCGTGCTGCCCTACATCGCCTTGCAGCTCAAGGCGGTGACCCTGTCCTTCGAGCATGTGGTCGGCCCCCAGGTGGCGCCGTCGCCGGACATCGCCCTGGTGGTGGCCACCCTGATGGCGATCTTCACGCTGCTGTTCGGCACCCGCCATATCGACGCCACCGAGCACCAGTCCGGGCTGATGCTGGCGGTGAGCTTTGAATCCTTCATCAAGCTGGTGGCGTTCGTGATCATCGGCCTGTTCTGCCTGTTCGCGATCTTCGACGGCCCGGTGGATATGTGGCAGCGGGTCCGTGACGTGCCGGCAATACGGTCGGTGTTCGAGCCGGCCCTGTTTTCGCAGAGCTTCGTCACCGCGCTGCTGCTGTCGATGCTGGCGATCATCTGCCTGCCCCGCCAGTTCCATGCCGGCGTGGTGGAAAACAACGACCTGCAGCACCTGCGCACCGCCCGCTGGGTGCTGCCCACCTACCTGGGCCTGTTCGCGCTGTTCGTGCTGCCGATCGTGGCCGCCGGCATGATCACCCAGCCCGGCTCCACGCAGCCGGATATGTACATGCTGTCGCTGCCCATGGCGGCCGACAATCAGGGGCTGCTGCTGTTGTCGTTCATCGGCGGCATCGCGGCGGCCACCGGCATGGTGATCGTGTCCACCATGGCGCTGGCGATCATGCTTACCAACGAGGTGCTGATGCCCGCCTGGGTGCAGTACCGGATCCAGGGCGACGAGGAACTCTCGGACCTGAGTAACCAGGTGCGTCTGCTCAGACGGCTGAGCATTGTGGTGATGCTGGCGCTGGCGTTCCTGTTCCATATTCTGATCGACCGTTTTGAAGGGCTGGCGCGCATCGGCCTGCTGTCGTTCGCGGCGGTGGCGCAGCTGGCGCCGGCGCTGTTGGGCGGGCTTTACTGGCGGCGCGGCCACCAGAGCGGCGCCTTTGTCGGCCTGGCGGTGGGCTTTCTGGTGTGGGGCTACTGTCTGCTGTTGCCGTTGATGCTGCCGGTGGAGTGGGTGGATTACCTCAACCGGGCCGGTCTGCTGGGGCTGGGCATACTGCGGCCCAATGCGCTGTTCGCCATCGAGGGGCTGGAGCCGCTCACCCACGGTGTGTTCTGGAGCCTGAGCCTTAATCTGCTGGCCTATGTGTGGCTGTCCCGCCGCGCCACCCAGGCGCCGCTGGACGACACCCAGGCCACCCGCTTCGTGGACACCCCCACCGACTGGTGGCGCGAGGGCATGGGCCACCCGCTGATCACCACCGGCGAATTGCTGCAGGTGTGCGAGCGGGGGCTGGGTCACCCGCGAGCGCGGGCGCTGTTCTTTGACTATTTGCAGCGCCGCCAGATATCCGAGGACCCGGCGCTGCCGGCGCCGCTGCACCTGGTGCGCTATGTGGAACGTTTGCTGGCCGGCGCCATGGGCGCGTCCACCGCCCGCATTGTGATGGGCTCGCTGCTCAGCAAGCAGAACGTGCGCCGCGACGACATGGTGCGGATCATGGATGAGGCCTCGCAGCTGATCCAGTTCAACCACCAGCTGCTGCGCACCACCATCGAGACCATCAGCCAGGGCATCTGCGTGGTCGACCGCGACCTCAATATCGTCGCCTGGAACCAGGCCTACGTGAACCTGTTCGATTACCCGGAGGGCTTTATCCGCCTGGGCCGTCCCATCGAGGAAGTCTACCGGCATAACGCCGAGCGCGGCTTTTACGCCGGCGACGACCTGGAGCAGGACGTCAATAAACGGGTGCAGTTGCTGCGCGAGGGCAGCGCCCACCGCTTCGAGCGGGAGCTGCCCAACGGCGTGATCGTGGAGGTGCGCGGCAACCCCATGGAGGGCGGCGGTTTCGTCAGCACCTACATGGACATCACCGAACGCAAGCGCGACGAAATCGCCCTGCGCCAGATCAACGAGAACCTGGAGCAGATGGTCTCCGAGCGCACCCGGCGGCTCTCGGAACTGAATAGCCAGCTGGAGCAGGCCAACGAGGGCAAGACCCGCTTCCTGGCCGCCGCCGGCCACGACCTGATGCAACCGTTGAACGCCGCGCAGCTGTTTGCCTCGTCCCTGTCCCAGCGCCTGGCGCGCAAGGACGAGGCGTTCGGCTATGAGCGGGAAGTGTTGGGGCATATCGACAGCTCGCTGCGTGCCGCCGAGCAGATTATTTCCGCGCTGCTGGAGATCAGCCGCCTGGACACCGGCACCATGCAGGCGCACCCGCGCACCGTGGCGGTGCGCCCGCTGATGCAGCAACTGGGGCAGGAGTTCAGTGTGCTGGCGCGGGCGGAGGGGCTCACCCTGCGCACCGTGTTCAGTGATCTGCAGGTGCGCACCGACGAGGCGCTGCTGCGCCGGGTGCTGCAGAATCTGCTCTCCAATGCGGTGCGTTACACCGAGCGCGGCCGGGTGCTTTTCGGCTGCCGCCGTCGCGGCGACACGCTCTCCATTGAGATCTGGGACACCGGCCCGGGGATTCCGGACGACCAGCAGGCGCGCGTGTTCCATGAGTTCCAGCGCCTGCCGCAACTGGGGCGCCGACAGATCAAGGGGCTCGGTCTGGGGCTGGCGATCGCCGACCGTATCTGCCGGCTGCTGGAGCACCGCATCAGTGTGCGCTCCTGGCCCGGGCGCGGCACCGTGTTCGCCGTTTCCGTGCCGCTGGTGGTGGGCGAACCGGAGGTGGCGTCCCCGCCGGAACCGGCGGTGTCCGATCAGCGCGACGTGGCCGGGTTGCGGGTGTTCTGTGTGGATAACGATCCGGCGTTGCTGGCCAGCCTGGAGGCGCTGCTGCGCGCCCTGGGTTGTGACCCGATCGTCGCCCGCTCCCGCGCCGACGCCCTGGAGGAAGCCCGGGGCCGGCCGGCGCCGGACCTGTTGCTGGTGGATTATCAGCTCGACGACGGCGAGACCGGCTTTCAGGTGATCGATGCGCTGGACGGCTGCTGGGAGGATGTGGTGCCGGCGATGCTGATCACCGCCGACCGCAGGGCGGAGGTCCGCGTGCGGGCCCGCGAGCAGGGGGTCGGCTTTCTACAAAAGCCGGTCAGCGAGGGCGCTTTGCTGGAGGTGCTGCGCGCGCTCTAGGCGCGGCGCTGCAGGTGTGGAGGGCTCAGGCCAGGCCGGGGGGGTCGATGGCCAGGTCCTTCAGCGCCAGCACCGCCTGGGTGCGGTTGCGGACTCCGAGCTTGCGGAATATGGCGGTCATGTGGGCTTTGACGGTGGCTTCGGACACGTCCAGTTGATAGGCGATCACCTTGTTCTGGAGCCCTTCCATAAGCATGCCCATGACGCGGAACTGCTGCGGTGTCAGGCTGGTGATGCGCTCGCGCATGGCGGCGAAGTCGGGCAGATCCGGCGGCAGCGGGCGGCGTGCCTTCTCCGGCACCCAGCGTTCGCCTTCCATCACTTTCAGCACCGCCTGGGTCATCGCTTCCACCGAGGCGGATTTGGGGATGAAGCCGTCGGCGCCGAACTGCAGCGCGCGCTGAATCACTTCCAGTTCTTCGTTGGCGGAGATCACCACCAGTGGCACTCGCCGGTACAGTTCCCTCAGGTAGATCAGCCCGGAGAAGCCGTGGGTGCCTGGCATGTGCAGGTCGAGGAGAATCAGGTCAAAGGGGACCTGGTCGTCGCCCAGCTTTTCCAGCGAGGCCAGGGAATCGGCCTCCTGGATACGGGCGTCGTTGAAGCTTACTTCCACGGCCTGACGCAATGCGGCGCGGAACAGCGGATGGTCGTCGGCGATCAGTATTCTCATTATTAGGACCTGTTTTATCTCCGGACGATACAATACTAGCGTCTAAGCGGCGCCAGTGCGCCCCGCCGTGCGAGGAATCAGAAATAAAAAGAGGGGCCGCCGCCTGGCAGCCGAGGTAAGGACGTGGAAAATCAGAATCAGCTTGATGTTCAAGCGGACGATCCGCGCGGCTTGGCGCGGGCGTCCAGGGTCTTGCGGAAAACTCTCCCAAGCCGTTTGTTCGGGATCCGATTTATTGTTATCCGGCTGTCGGCGGGTCTCGCCCGCACTTGATATGCGCAAGATGTTGCCTGCTGGCCGGACCCCGTGGAATTAGACCTTTGTCGAGTCAGCAGGGTGGCGGCCAAAAAAAAGCGGAACCCTGGGGTTCCGCTTCTCTTGCTTCGCTGGAAGGCGTAGCAGTCAGTCAAGATCGGCCGGGTAGACGCCGTTCTCGTCGTGCACTTCCTTGCCGCTGAGCGGCGGGGTGAAGGCGCAGGCCACCACCATGTCTTCGTTCTCGCCACCATAGAGATAGTGCTCGTCGTGCTGGTCGAGCAGATAAATGGTGCCTGGCGTCAGCTCGTGTACGTCGCCGCTGTCGACCATCTCGATTTTGCCCTTGCCGGAAATCACGTAAACGGATTCCCAGTGGTTGGCGTATTTGATGTGGGTCTTGGTGCCTTTAAAGATGGTGGTGATATTGAAGGAATGGCCCATCTTGTCTTCTTTCAGGGACAGGCGAACGGATTGCCAATTGCCGTTTTTCGCTACCACGCGACGGTCGGTTTTCTCGGCTTCCGCTAGAGTGCGAACGATCATCTAGACCTCCAAAAACAGAAAAATAGAAAAGCAGGGAAGCCCGGCCGCACGCTGCGGCCGGGAAGTCGGGAGGGGTTCAGCCCGCCAGGCTGGAAACGGAATTGGCGTCGCCGCGCTTGATGCGGTCTTTCATTACTTCTTCGACGCTTTCCTTGAGCACGTCCATGGCGTGGTTGATCTCGTCCTCGGTCACGGTCAGCGGGCACAGGGTCTTGATCACCTGATCGTCGGCGCCGGAGGTTTCGATCACCAGCTTGCGCTTGAACGCGGCCTTGGTGATTTCCTCGGCCATTTCGCCGTCACGGCAGACCAGGCCCTGCATCATGCCGCGGCCGTTCAGGTAGAACCAGTGATCGTCGTAGCCGGAGGCGATGTCGCGGAACCGGTCGGTGATCAGGTCACCCTTCTTCTGCACTTCCTTGGCGAAAGTGTCGTCGCTCCAGAAGTGCTCCAGCGCCTTGGCGGCGGTGGCGAAAGCCAGGTTGTGGCCACGGAAGGTGCCGTTGTGCTCGCCGGGTTTCCACTGGTCCAGCTCGGGTTTGAGCAGCACCACGGCGAGGGGCAGGCCATAGCCGCTCAGCGACTTGGACAGGGTGATGATGTCCGGCTTGATGCCGACATTGTCGAAGCTGAAGAAGGAGCCGGTACGGCCGCAGCCGGCCTGGATGTCGTCCAGAATCAGCAGCATGTCGTGCTTGCGGCAGACGCGTTCCAGGTTGCGCAGCCAGTCAAAGCTGGCCGCGTTGATGCCGCCCTCGCCCTGTACGGTTTCCACGATCACGGCAGCGGGATGGTCCACGCCGCTTGAGGAATCCAGCAGCACCTTGTCCAGGTACTCGGTGGTGTCGAAAGCGTCGCCCAGGTAGCCGTCGTACGGCATCACGCTGACGCCGCCCATGGTGACGCCGGCGGCGCCACGGTGGTGGCTGTTACCGGTGGTGGACAGCGCACCCAGGGTGACGCCGTGGAAGCCGTTGGTGAAGCTGATGATGTTCTCGCGGCCCTTGATGTTACGGGCGACCTTCAGCGCCGCTTCCACCGCGTTGGTGCCGGTGGGGCCGGGGAACTGGACCACGTGGTCCATGTCGCGCGGCTTGAGCACGTAGTCTTCCAGTGCTTGCAGAAAGTCACGCTTGGCCACGGTGTGCATGTCCAGGCCGTGCACGATGGAATCGTTCTCGATGTAATCCAGCAGGACTTTTTTCAGGACCGGGTTGTTGTGGCCGTAGTTCAAGGTGCCCGCGCCGGCCAGGAAGTCCAGATACTCCACGCCTTCTTCGTCGTACAGGTAGCTGCCCTTGGCTCTCTCGAACACCACCGGGAAGCTTCGCGCGTAGCTTTGAACTTCGGACTCAATACTGTCAAAAATTTCCGTATCCATGGTTCTCTCTACCTCGCTGTGTCTCTTTCAATTCGGTTTAGGCGTCGTCGCGGTTGAACGGCCCGATGCGCAGCAAATGTTCATCATTGTGCTCGCCGGCGAAATGGATGCGTGAATCGAAGAGGATGAACTCTTCGGTGGGCATCCGGCGCTCGTAAGCGAAGCTGCGGAACATACCCCAGGACGCTTCATTGTCCGGGGTGATGGTGGTCTCGATGAACTGCACGTCTTCCGCTTCGTCGCGCTTGATCAGTTCCGCCAGCATGCGCTTGGCGAGACCCTTGCCGCGTGCCTTGCCGTGCACCGCCACCTGCCACACGAACAGCGTGTTCTGCTGCTTGGGCGGGATGTACCCGGAGATGAAGCCCACCAGATCGCCATCCATTTCCACGGCCACCGAAGTGTCCGCGAAGTGCGTGCATTGCAGCAGATTGCAGTACACGGAATTCTCATCCAGCGGCTTACATTCCGCGATCAGCTTGTGCACCCGCGGGCCGTCCGGGCTCTCGGGCTTGCGGAAAATGATGTCGTCTTTTGTGTCAGCGGAGGATGAATCCGCCTTTTTCGCTTCGTCTGCAGACATTGATGTCACTTCTGGTCGGTTTGGAAAGAAGGGTCGGGTCGCGACCGGCGGCGCTGGGCCTCGGCGGCGGGCTGGATGCGGTCAATGGCACCCAGATCAAGAACCGGCGCGGCATCGATATCACCGGCGTTCATCATGGCGGCCACGCGTTGCAGGGAGCTGAGGATCTGTGACTGTTCCCAGTCCTGTAACCGTGAAAAACGGTCCATGAATTCCTCCTGCAGGGGCGTGGGCGCCCGTTCCATGATATCGCGTCCGGCGGTGGTCAAATAAGCATAGACCCGGCGCTTATCCCGTTCACCCCTTTTCCGTTCGATCAGGCCGCGCTTTTCGAGCCGGTCAAGGATGGTGGTGACGGTGGCCTGGCTGACGGATACCTCGGTGGCGATATCGCCCATGGTCATTTCGCCATGGGCGTTGATCGCTTGCAGGATCAGCAGCTGCGGGGCGGTGAGCCCGGCCACCTTGCTCAACTTGCGGGAGTAGAGGTCGGTGGCCCGAATAATCTGTCTCAGGGCGATTAACACTTCGTCGTGTTTGGCCATGGTGGTCAATTCTCTGGATAGCAAATCAATGTGACTGTCTGACGACACGAGCGAAAAACCGGGTTGTCGTGGCGCCGTCACTTTGATGTGAAAGCAATATTTGCCTCGGCATCAGCTCAGGAATCAATCGCACGGCCAAGATATTCCTTGCCATAAGTGGTACGCTAGCTTAGAGATAAAACATTTAGATGTCAAAGTAATTAGAGGCGTGCTGCCCCGAGGGACGTGTTTCATGCTGCTTGCCAGTTTTCTCGGTTTTCTCCTTTTGTTCCTGCTAATCGGTTTCTCATCGGTCCTGGTCCGCTCCAAGGAACAGTCCGATTATCTGCTCGCCGGCAGCTCCGTGCCGCCGTCCCTGACCGGTCTGTCCGCGGTGGCCACCAATAACTCCGGTTTCATGTTCATCGGTGTCATCGGCTATACCTACGCCACCGGCTTGCCGGCATTCACCATGATGGTGGGCTGGATTCTGGGCGACTGGATGGCCGCCACCCTGGTGACCCGTAAAGTCCGTGAGGTGTCCGAGGAGCGCGGCACGCTGACCATCCCGGAATTGCTGTCGCGCTGGGGCGGCGGCCATTTCCAGGTGCTCAAGGTGGTAGCGGCGCTGATCGCGGTGTCGCTGCTGGGGGTCTACGCGGCCGCCCAGTTCAAGGCCGGCGGCAAGGCGCTGCAGGCGTTGTTCGACTGGGACCTGCGCACCGGCGCCATCATCGGCGCGGTAATGGTGCTTTGCTACGGCTTCTCCGGTGGCTTGCGCGCCTCGGTGTGGACCGACGCCGCCCAGTCGGTGGTGATGATCATCGCGATGACGGTGATGCTCACCACCGCGGTGTTCACCGTCGGCGGCTGGCAGGCCGCCTGGACCGGGCTGCACGAGGTGTCGCCCACCTTCTTCCAGTTTTCCCCCCCCGAATCCGCCGCCAGTGGTCTGACCGGCGCCTTGTTGTTCCTGGTCGGCTGGACCTTTGCCGGGGCGGCGGTGATCGGGCAGCCCCATGTGATGGTCCGTTTCATGGCCGTCAACGACGTGAAAAGCATCCGCCGGGCGCGCACCTACTACTACCTCTGGTTCGTGGCCTTCTACACCCTGGCGGTGGGCGTGGGCATGATGGCGCGCCTGCTGATGGATCAGGGCGCCGTGGACCCGTCGCTGGTGATGAGCGGTGGCGAACTGGACGCCGAGTTGGCGTTGCCGGTGATGGCGGACGTGCTGCTGCACCCGGTGGCCACCGGCCTGGTGCTGGCCGGGCTGTTCGCCGCCACTATTTCCACCGTCGATTCGCTGATTCTCAGCTGCAGCGCCTGCCTGTCCCGGGATCTGATGCCCAAGCGCTGGCAGGGCTACGGCACCGCGCGGATCGCCACTCTGGTGGTGGTGGGCGTATCGCTGATGATCGCCCTGTTCGCCAAGGAGAACGTCTTTAATCTGGTGCTGTTCGCCTGGGGCGTTCTGGGCGCCGCGTTCGGTGGTTTGCTGGTGGTCTACGCGTTGGGCGGCCGCCCCCGTGAGCCGCTCGCCATCGCGATGATCGTTGTCGCCAGTTCGGTGGCAATTGGCTGGCGCCTGTCCGGGCTAAATGCGACCATATTCGAGGTTTTGCCGGCGCTCGTCAGCGCCTGGCTGGTATACGGCGCAGGCCGGGTGTGCGGATTGTCCGGCCCGGCGAAATAATCGAGGACCGGGTCTTGATGCGAGTACTGCCGTGGCGGCGTTGGCTACTGCTATTTTTGTTGGTGTGCGGCCCCGTGGGGGCGCAGCAGAACCGTGCCGGGGAGCCTGAACAGGCGCCGGTGGAGTCGCAGAGCGAGATTGAGAAAGGACCGGTGATTTCCCAGTTTCGCGAGAACTGGATTCTCGGCGAGTTGCGCAGCCTCCGTCAGGACATGATGGAGTACCGCAACGACATGAACATGATCGTCACCGACCGGGAACTGGAAGTGGCCGACAAGGCCATGGGCTACGCCACCAACACGGTGACCTATTTCTTCTATCTGATCGCCGGCGCCGCCTCGATTCTGGCGCTGGTGGGCTGGTCGACGATTCGTGACCTCAAGGACAACATCCGCGTCTACGCCGAGAAGGAGATGTCCCGGCTCACCGTGGAGTACGAGTCGCGCCTGGCGGACCTGGAGCAGGAGCTGCGCCGCAAATCGCGCACCATCACCGAAAACCAGGAAGAGATCGAGCGCACCAACGAGATCCACAGCCTGTGGCTGAAAGCCACCAAGGAAACCAGCTACAAAGAGAAGATCGAGCTCTACGACCGGATCCTGGAGCTGCGCCCGGACGACCCGGAGGCGCTGGCCTGGAAGGCCGACGCCGCCCTGGAGCTGGGCGAGCAGCGCTGGGCCCTGAGCCTGTGCGACCGGGTGCTGGAAGTGGACGAGGACAACGCCCACGCCCTCTACCAGCGCGCCTGCGCCTGGGCCGGCCTGGGCGAGACCGAGAACGCCCTGCGCGACCTGCGCCAGGCGGTGGCCATCTCCGAGGCCCTGCGCCAGCACGCCCGCGCCGAGGAAATGTTCGTTCCGCTGCGTGAAATGGAGCGCTTCCAGGAGCTGGTGGGGCGCGCCGAGGACGATGAAACGCCCCTGTGACGGGGCCCGCCGCCGATAGGCCCGGGCTGTCGCTTTTATCGCCAATCCCGTCGTTCCGGTCTGTCTATTTGCCGGGCGGTTTCTGCTACACTCTGCGCCCCTGAGAGGTCGGGCGGCATCGCCTGGAGAATTGTCCCAGCCTTCACCGGCCAGCGGTCATGCTCCGTCCTTTGCCGTCCCAGCGGAGATTTCCATGAAGCGCGATAGCAGTTCGGAAACCACCAAGTCGATGCCCGATGTGGCGACGAACTCCATGGTGGAACACATTCACAGCACCCTGGACTGGGTGGGCATGAGCGAGATTCATCTGCCTGCCCGCATCAGCGATACGCTGGCCGGCGAGCGCCCGGTGAGCACGTCGATCCAGGCCTATGTGAACCTGTCTAACCCGGACGCCAAGGGCATTCACATGTCCCGGCTTTACCTGATGCTGGAGGAAACCTTCGGGGATCATTCGGTAAGCGCCTATTCGATCCGCAAACTGCTGCAGAATTTCCTCGACTCCCACGAAGGGCTCAGCGACCGGGGCTTCGTGCAGTTCGATTTCGAATACTCGATGCGCCGCCCGGCGCTGAAAAGCAGCTACTCCGGCTGGAAGAGCTACCCGGTGACCATCAAGGCGACCCTGGCCCCGGAAGGCATGCGCATGGAGCTGGCGGTGGAAGTGCCTTATTCCTCCACCTGCCCGTGCTCCGCGGCGCTGGCCCGGCAACTGATCCAGGAGCAGTTCCGCAAGGACTTCGAAGGCGAAGGCTCCGTGGACATGGAAAAGGTATTCGAGTGGCTCGGCACCGAGGAAGGCATCATGGCGACGCCCCACAGCCAGCGCTCCGTGGCGCAGGTGCGGGTGGTGCTGGACACCGACTGCGACGAGGCTTTTCCGATTACCGCTCTGATTGATTCCATCGAAGGCGCGCTGAAAACGCCGGTGCAGACCGCCGTGAAGCGTGTCGACGAGCAGGAATTCGCCAAGCTCAACGGCCAGAACCTGATGTTCTGCGAGGATTCCGCGCGGCGCCTGAAGCGCGCGCTGGACGGCCAGCCCTGCTACCAGGATTTCTGGCTGCGGGTGAACCACCTGGAAAGCCTGCACGCCCACAACGCGGTGGCCATCGCCACCAAGGAAGTGGAGGGCGGCTACCTGCCGATTCCCTGACCGGGGCTCGTAAGGCCGTTACAAAAAAAGCCGCGCTCAGCGCGGCTTTTTTTATGACCGCCGTCCCTGGCGGTCGCTCCTCGGGTCGCCGGCGCTCAGAAGCGGCCGTTGAGCCCCAGGGACAGGTTGGTGACTTCGTCGCCGCCACTGTCCACGGCGCGCATGTATTCCACGCTCACGAACACCACGTCGGTCAGGCTCACGTCGGCGCCCAGGCCGATGGAGAGGCCGGAGTAGTTCTCGCCGGTGGAGCCGCCGCCGGGGAAGTTCTCGGTGGTTTCCATGCGGGTCAGGCCGATCAGGCCGTAGGGGCGCACCGGCAGGGTGTTGGGGAACTGGCCACGGAAATAGGCACCGTAGTAGCGGTCGATTTCCACATCGGTGCCACGGCCCAGGTCGTCTTCATCAATACCCAGGCCCAGGCGCAGCTCGCCGCCCAGGGTTTCATTGCGGTTGATCCAGGTACCGAACTTGAACTGCAGCGCGGTGGGATCGGCGCTGCCGCCGTCGTCCGGTTCGATTTCGCTGCTGACAACGTCGATACCCGCGAAGCCGGAGGCGCCGGCGGCAATGGGCAGGAGGGTCAGGGGCAGCGCAAGGCTCGCGGCTAACAGGAAAGGCTTCATGGGTACTCCGATCATTACTGCGGATGGTTATTAGGGATGCTGTCCGTGAACGCATTGTAGTGAAAAGAAGCGCGCAAGGCGACGCGCAAGGCCCCGGCCGGACGGCCGGGGCGGAGGGCGTTAATGGTCGTGATCGTGATCTTCGTCGTGATCGTCGTGGCCGTCATGGTCGTGCGCCTCGCCGACGCCGGTCCAGGCCAGGCCGGTGGGCGGGAATGCCAGGGGCACCGCTTCCAGGCTCAGCGCTTCCAGGTCGATGATGTGGATCGCCGGCGCCGCCGGGTCACTGACGAAGGCCTGATCGCCGGCGGCGCTCACCGCCAGTGCCGGTGCCGGGCCGCTGGCGGGCACGCTGTCGAGCACCGCGATACTGCCGCGGTGGCTCCAGTCGCTGCTCTCCAGCACGTGCAGATCGCCGTTGCTGTCGAGAATCAGCAGGTGCTCGCCGTGGCCGTCAAAGCCCCGTGCCAGCGCCGAGACCGGGTCGCCGTCGACGTCCACGGCGCCGTCGCGCCAGTCCACTTGCGTGGCGGTGCCGGCTTCCGGGTCCAGCGCGTAGAGGTTGCCGCCGGGGTAGGAGAACGCGGCGAACTCCGCCACATCGGGATGGCCCACCACCGTGGCCAGGCGCTCCGCCACCGCGATCTTGGCGTCGTCGAAATGGTCGCCGTGCAGTTCGGCCACCAGCGCGCCGTCGTCGCAGCCGAACACCGAGAAGGTGCCGCTGGATGCGCCGCCGTGCAGGCCCGGGCAGGCCGTGGCCAGCTCGCCTTCATTGTGGAAGTGGTCGCCGTGCAGCTCGAACACGCTGATGCCGTCCGGCGCGTCGCCGCTGGCGGCGGCGTGGCTGGCCAGCACCACACCGTCGAGGGGCTCGGCGATGCCGTGATGGGCGGTGTCCAGGGTCTGATGGGCCAGGGTGCCGCCGCTTTCAAGGCTCTCATCGCTGAACAGATGGAACTGGCTCAGGGCGGCGCTGGCGCTGTCGCCGTCGAAGAACAGGGCGGCCTGCTCGCCGTGGTGGCGGTAGTGGGTGGGCCGCACGCCGGACAGGGTAAACGGCAGCATCGCCGGATCGCCCTCGTCGACATGGTCGTCGTGGCGGTAGACGCCGCCGTCCAGGAATTCCACCTGATCGTTGTCGCGCTGCACGATCACCGCGTAGCGGTGCTCCGGGCTGCTGTGGACCGCCGTGGCGGGATGCACCAGGGCGAAATCCGCCAGGGTGGAGCGGCTCTCCAGGTCGTGCACATAGACCCGTGAATTAGAGCCGTCGGCGTGGGTGAACACCAGCCGGCCGGCGCTTTCCGCGCCGTGGTCATGGTCGTGTTCGTCTTCGCCGCCGGGCAGCGGGGTGCTGCCGGTGTCGTTGTTGCAGGCGGCAAGCAATACCGACGCGGCCAGCAGGGCGGCGCCGGTGGGGGAAAATGAGCGTTTCATTGTGCTCTCTCCAATGTCTTTTTGCTGTGGATGTTCCGCGTCAAAAGGTCAGGCGCACGCCGGCGGTCAGGTTACGACCGGGTTCCGGTACCGTGCGCGCCAAAAACGACGCGTGGTTCCACACTTCCTCGCCGAGCAGATTGCTGGCGCGCAGGAAGGCGCTGTACTGGGGGCTGCCGGTGAAGGTGTAGCTCACCGTGGCATTGAGCATGTCGTGGCCCGGCGTGCGGGTTTCGAAGCCGGCGATGCGGTCCTGGGCGAACACCCGGTAGAACTCCAGCTCCGCGTCGAAGGCGCGCCAGTAGGTGTTCAGGCGCGCGCCCAGCCGCTGTGCCGGGATGCGCGGCAGCTCGTCGCCGTTGTCCTCGAATTGCGCGTACACCGTGTCGCCGAACGCGGTGGTGGAGAAGCGGTCGGTCCACTGGTAGGTGGCTTCCGCTTCCGCGCCGGTGAACTCCACGTCTTCCTGGCTGTACTTGATCAGGCGGAATTCCTCGATCTGATCCAGGGTGCGGGCGTAGATGTAGTCCTGAACCCGGTTGTGGAACACGCCGAGGTCGAAGGTCAGATCGCCCTGCACCTTGCGCAGATTGAGGCCCACGTTGTGGGACGTCTCCGTTTCCAGGTCGGCGTCGTTGGCGGCGCCGCCGCAGGTGAAGGTGTCGGAAAGCAGCCCGCACTCATAGGTGTTGGTGGCCAGATGCACGCCGCGCGCGTAGACCTCCTGGGTCTGCGGCAAACGCTGGGAGCGCGCCACCGACAGCGACACGTTGTAATCCGGGCGGAACGCCCAGGTCAGCGCGCTGGAGATCGAGGTGGCGGAATCGCTCACCGAAGGCAGCGGGCGCTGAGCATCATCGGGGTCCAGGTCCTGGTGCTCGTAGCGGGCCCCGGCCTCCAGCTGCCACTGGTCGTTGAAGCGGTAGCGCTCCACCGCGAACAGGGCCGCCACCCGGGTATCGGTTTTCGGCAACAGCCCCTCTTCGCCGGTGGTCTCGATCTGGCCGTCGGTGAACTGGGTGCCCACCGTGCCCTGCCAGCCGAGGATCGGCGCGTGCTCCGCCTCCACGCGGGTGTCCACGCCCCGGTGGCGGAAGCTGGTGCCGATTTCGCCTTTCTCGATCTCGTGGTGACGGTAATCCGTGTGGCTGGCGCGCAGGCGCACCGCTTCCACGCCGTCGAACGGCCGGCGGTATTCACCGCGCAGGTCCACGCGGCGGCTGTCCAGGTCCACGAACGGCGCTTCCTCTTCGCCGTGCTCGTGCTCATGGCCTTCTTCCGCGCAATCCAGGCTGGCGCCGTTGCTGGTGCAGCCCTCGAACTCGTGGCTGTGGCCGGGCAGGCCGTAGAGGTCGCCGCGGTAGGAGTAGGCGACGCCCAGATAGCCCCGGTCACCGATCCATGAGAGCCCGACGCTGGCGTTGTTGCTTTCCGCCCAGGTGCCGTCGATCTCCTGTTCGGTGAAGCCGTTCACCTCGTAGTTGTCGGCGTCGCGGCGGGCGCCCTCGATGTGGATCGCCACATTGTCGCCGGCGCGGGCGGTCAGCCCCACGGCGCCGGCCTGTTCGTCGGCCACGGTGTTGCCCCGGGCGGAGACGAAGCCTTCCACCGGGCGGTCCGGCATGCGCGTGGGGATTTTGTTGTCCAGCACGTTGACCACGCCGCCGATGGCGCCGCCGCCATACAGCAGGGTGGACGGGCCGCGCAGCACCTCCACCTTGCGCGACAGCATGGGCTCCACGGTGGTGGCGTGATCGGGCGAGATGGTGGACATGTCGAACAGTTGCGCGCCGTCGGACAGCACGCTGACACGCGGCGCGGTCTGGCCGCGGATCACCGGCCGGCCGGAGCCGCCGCCGTAGGTGTCGGCGTGCACGCCGGGCAGGCCGTCCAGGGTATCGCCCAGGGTGGCTTCGCTTTGCTGGAACAGCAGCTGGTCTTCAAGCAGGTCGAACGAGGCCGGCGTCAGATTGGCGTCGCTGCCCAGCGGCAAAGCGGACACTTCCACGGCGTCCAGCCGGCCTTCGGTGTCGGTGGACGCCGGCTCGGCGGCGGGCGCCACGGACCAGACCATGGCGGCCACGGTGGCGGCCGCCATGGGGGGCGTAAAGCGTTTCATGTTGTCTCCTGAATACAACCACGGGCCACCATGGCGCTGTGCCACGGTCGGGCCCTGTAAGGGAAGTCAGTGCTTGGCGTTCAGGAGAAGCGGGGTGGCGCGCGCGCCGGATGGATTTTGGTCGGGGTCACCGCCACCGGGCGACTGACGTCGACCGGCGGCGTGGTGGTGTCGGGAAGAACCGGTGGCGGCGTGAACAGGGCGGGCACGCCCACCAGGCCATGGCCCTGCACGCACAGGTCGCAGTCGTGGGCGACGATCGCGGACTGGCCGTCGTGGCCGTCGAGAATGTGCGCCGGCGCGTGCCAGGCGAGCAGCGTCTGCGCGACCAGCAACAGGGCGACGAACAGTAACCGTCCCTGTGGGCGCGAGACGCGACGCTCACTCATGGGCGTCCCCGCAACGGTGGCCGGGCACCGGGTCGAAGCCGCCGGGGTGCCAGGGGTGGCACTTGCACAGCCGCTTTACCGCCAGACCGGAGCCGCGCAGGCTGCCGTGGGCCTCGACCGCCTGACGCGCGTATTCCGAACAGGTCGGATAGAACCGGCACTGATTCCCCAGCCAGGGGCTCAGTACGGTCTGGTACACACGCAGGGCGGCCAGCAGAAGGCGTTTCACGTTGGCATCCGGTCATAACTGGGGTTGATTCGACTGGGCATCATAGCGGTTATCGGCCCGATGTCGCCACCGCGATGTGCAAAAGGGGCCAATCCCACACCGCGCGCTTGTGCGCGGGCGGCCGGGTCCCATACTGAGCGGCCTGTCTCTCACCGAACCGAGGAATCGCCGTGTTGAATCCGCTTGTGTCCCTGTGCACGGGGCTGCTGCTCCTGGCCGTCAGCGTCTGCGCCACCGCTCAATCCTGGCAACCCAACCAGGAAGCCGGGGCCCGCGACCAGGTGTCGACCTGGACCCGGGACGTGCCGGACAGCCCGGTCAAGGCGTTTCGCGGGGTGGTGGAGGTGCCGCACGGCCCGGTGCCGGTGCTGACGGCGATCACCGCCGTGGACACCTTTCCGGAATGGATCTTTCAGGTCCAGGCCAGCGAGGCGGTGTCGGGCACCGGCGGCGAGCGCACCTATATGCGCTTCAACGGCATCTGGCCGGTGTCCGACCGCGACGTGGTGCTCGACAACAGCGTCAGCCAGGCGCCGGAAAGCGGCGCCGTGACCCTGCACAGCGTCAACGCCGAGGGCGCCCGGCCGCCCAGCGACGGCTATGTGCGCATCCCGGCGCTGGACAACCGATTCGTGGTGACGCCGCTGGCGGACGGCTGGACGCGGGTGGAATTTCGCACCTTCGTCGACCCGGGCGGCAAGGTGCCGGTGTGGCTGGCGAATCTGGTGGCCACCAAGGCGCCGCTGGTGACGCTGGAAGGGTTGCAGGAGCAGCTGCAGAAGCCGCGCTTCAAGAACGCCGGCAAGGATGACCTGCCGGCGGTCTTCGACGGGATTCGGTTCTAGGGCCGCGCCGGACCGCTCAGCCGCGCGTCCAGCGGGTGCCTTCGCGGGTGTCCTCGAGCTGGATGCCGGCGTCCTTGAGCTGGTCGCGGATCTCGTCCGCGCGGGCGAAATTCTTGTCTTTCTTGGCCTGGGTGCGTTCCGCCACCAGACCGTCGATGGTGGCGTTGTCGAGGCCGTCGTCGCCGGCTTTCTTGTCCTGGAACCAGGCGCTGGGGTCGGCCTCGAGCAGGCCGAGCAGGTGCGCGGCGGCCTGCAGCTCCGCTTTCAGCGCCGGCTTCTCGTCCAGCTCCGCCTTGTTGAGGCGCGCCGCGATCGCGTGCAGGGCACTGATCGCCTCGGAGGTATTCAGGTCGTCCAGCAGCGCGGTGAGCACCGGGTGGTCCTCGGGCAGCCGGAAGTCCGGGTCGGCGTGTACGGTTTCGCCACGGCCGAGCAGGGCGTAATAGAGTGAATCCAGGCTGCTTTCCGCCTGCTCCAGCAATTCGGCGGAAAAGTTGAGCGGCGACCGGTAGTGGCTGGACAGCAGCGCGAAGCGCAGCACCTCGCCGGGAAACTTCTCCAGCAGGTCACGCACCAGCCGGAAGTTGCCCAGGGATTTGGACATCTTCTCGCCGTCGATATTGATGTAGCCGTTGTGCATCCAGTAGCGCACGTACTCGGTGCCGTGGGCGCAGCAGCCCTGGGCGATTTCGTTCTCGTGGTGCGGGAAGATCAGATCCTGGCCGCCGCCGTGAATATCGATCACATCGCCCAGATGCTTGTGGATCATCGCCGAGCACTCGATGTGCCAGCCCGGACGGCCGCGGCCCCAGGGCGATTCCCAGCCGGGCTGGTCGTCGCTGCTGGGCTTCCACAGCACGAAGTCGCCGGGGTGGCGCTTGTAGTCCGCCACTTCCACCCGGGCGCCGGCGCGCATGTCTTCCAGATTGCGGCCGGACAGCTTGCCGTAGTCGGGCATCGACTCCACCGCGAACAGCACATGGCCGTCCGCTTCATAGGCGTGGCCCTTGGCGATCAGGGTTTCGATCATGGCGGTCATCTCGCCGATATGATCGGTGGCCTTGGGCACGATGTCCGGCTGCAGGGTATTGAGCGCCGCCATGTCCTCGCGGAAGGCATCGGTGAAGCGCTCGGTAAGCGCGGTCATCGGCTCGCCGGTTTCCGCGCAGGCGGTGATGATCTTGTCGTCGATGTCGGTGATGTTGCGGGCGTAGACCACCTTCGGGTAGAGCCGGGACAGCAGCCGGTACAGCACGTCGAACACCACCACCGGCCGCGCGTTGCCGATGTGCACGTAGTTATAGACCGTCGGGCCGCACACATAGAGTGTTACCCGTTGCGGGTCGAGCGGCTGGAACGCGTCCTTGTGGCCGGTGAGGGTGTTATGCAGTGTCAGCATGCTGGTCCGTCAGTGGTCATAAAGGTCCTTGGGATCGATAAGCGGTGACTTATCGATGCGCGCGGTGTCGTTGTCCAGTTTCCAGAAGAAACAGTCACGCCGTCCAGTGTGGCAGGCCGCGCCGGTCTGCTCGACGCTGGCCAGCAGCACGTCGCCGTCGCAGTCCACGCGCAGTGCCTTGAGGGTCTGCGTCTGGCCGGAGGATTCCCCCTTGCGCCACAGCGTCTTGCGCGAGCGGGAGTAGTAACACACCTGCCCGGTGGCCAGGGTCTCCTCGATCGCCGCCCGGTTCATCCAGGCGAACATCAACACCTCGCCGGTATCGTGCTGCTGGGCGATCACCGGCACCAGGCCGGCGTCGTTGAACGCCAGGTTGTCCAGCGCCTCGTTAAGCGGGACGCTGAAGCCTTCGGGTTGTTGTTCGTTGTCCTTGAACATGGGCGTCCCTCAGATCGGCGCGCGGGTTTCCTGAAACAACTGCTCCACGGCATCTTCAAGGCCCAGTTCCTGGGTGTCCTTGGAGCCCAGGCTGCGGATCGCCACCTTGCGTTCTTCCGCTTCCTTTTCGCCCACCACCCAGATGCGGGCGGTCTTGGCCTTGGAGTGCTCGCGAACCTTGAAACCGATTTTTTCGTTGCGGGTATCCAGCTCCGCCGGAATGCCCTTGGCTTTGAGCAGCGCCACCGCCTCGGCGGCGTAGTCGTCCACCGCGTTGGTGATGGTCGCCACCACCACCGGGCTGGGTGACATCCACAGCGGCAAATGGCCGGCGGTGGACTCAATCAGAATGCCCAGGAAGCGTTCCAGCGAACCGAGCACCGCCCGGTGCAGCATCACCGGCCGCTGGCGGGAGCCGTCCTCGGCCACGTATTCCGCGTCCAGCCGCTCGGGCAGCACGAAATCCACCTGCAGGGTGCCGCACTGCCAGTCCCGGCCGATCGCGTCGCGCAGTACAAATTCCAGTTTGGGGCCGTAGAAGGCGCCTTCGCCAGGGTTCAGCTCGCATTCCAGGCCCAGGGACTCCACCGCGTCGCGCAGCGCCGCTTCGGCCTTGTCCCAGGTCTCGTCGGAACCGGCACGCTTTTCCGGGCGGTCGGAGAACTTGATGCGGAATTCGTCGAAGCCGAAATCCTTGTACACCTCGCGCAGCATCTCGATAAAGCCGGCGGTTTCCGGGTTGATCTGACTCTCGGTGCAGAAAATATGCGCGTCGTCCTGGCTGAACGAACGGGCGCGCATCAGACCGTGCAGCGCGCCGTGGGCTTCGTTGCGGAACAGCGCGGTGAACTCGCCCATGCGGATCGGCAGGTCGCGGTAGCTCTTGATGCCCTGGTTGAAGATCTGCACGTGGCCGGGGCAGTTCATCGGCTTGATCGCCATTTCCCGGTCGTCGTGGGTGCAGACCGTGAACATGTCGTCGCCGTACTTGTCCCAATGCCCGGATTTTTCCCACAGGATGCGGTCCATCAACTGTGGCGTGGCGACCTCTTCATAGTCGTACTTGACCATCTTGTCGCGGATGTAATTTTCCAGGTTCTTGCGCAGACGCCAGCCCTTGGGGTGCCAGAACATGCTGCCCACCGCTTCCTGCTGGATATGGAACAGGCCCATTTCCCGCGCCAGTTTGCGGTGGTCGCGCTTTTCCGCTTCCTCAAGCTGCTTGAGGTAGGCGTTGAGTTCCTTCTTGTCCCGCCAGGCGGTGCCGTAGATGCGCTGCAACTGAGCGTTTTCGGCGTTGCCGCGCCAGTAGGCGCCGGCCACCTTCATCAGTTTGAAGCCGTCGCCGAGCTTGCTGGTGGCGGGCAGGTGCGGGCCGCGGCACAGGTCGATGAAATCGCCCTGGCGGTACAAGGACACCTCTTGGTCGGCGGGCAGGTCGCGGATGATCTCGGCCTTGAAGTCCTCGCCCTGCTTGAGGAAGAAAGAGACCGCTTCGTCGCGGTCCCAGACTTCACGGCGGATATCCTCGTTACGGCGTACGATTTCCTGCATGCGCTTTTCGATCGCGCCCAGGTCATCCGGGGTAAAGGGCGCTTCCCGGTAAAAGTCGTAGTAAAAGCCGTTTTCGATGGTCGGACCGATGGTCACCTGGGTGTCGGGGAACAGTTCCTGCACCGCTTCGGCCATCACATGGGCGGCGTCGTGGCGAATCAGTTCCAGAGCGTCTTCGTGCTCACGGGTGATGATTTCCACCTCCGTGCCGTCGGTGAGCGGCAGGTACACGTCCGTGAGACGACCGTCGGCTTTCGCCGCCAGGGCCTGTTTGGCGAGTTTCTTGCTGATCCGTCCGGCGATCTCCAGGGCGGAGGCCGGCTGATCAAACTCCATAGTTGCCCCGTCGGGCAGTCGATAGCTCACGCTCATGGGTGACACGGAATCCGAGTAATGGGTTGGCTGGGGGAAAAACCCCCATTAGAACCGGGGAATGGTAGGCAATCGCCTCCCCACGTTCAAGCAAGGTTCCTTTACGCTGGCAACAGCCTGTGCCTATGCTTATCCCGTCGGACCGACAGGAAAACCGAATGAACAAGTTGCAGCGGGTGCCGGACCCCCATCTTCCGCCTCTGTTACGGGTGGCCCGGCAGATCAATGAGCAGCGTGACCTGGCGCCCCTGATCGAGGCCGTGCTGGAAGAGGCGCAGGTGCTGGCCGGCGCCGAAGCCGGCGTGCTCTGGCTCTACCGTGAAGAAGGCGACGCCGAATGGCTGGACTGCGCCCGGCACTGCAGCAGCGGCCCGGACGGCGCGCCGGTGTGCGCCCTGGAAGGCCCCCGCCTGCCCCTCGACGACGAGCACGCCGACCGGCCGGCGGTGCGCGTGGCACGCTCCGGGCAGCCCCTGCATCTCACCGAGGCGGACCGCTTCCATGCGCAGGACCTGGCGCTGCTCGTGCCGTTGCTGGTCCGGCGTGTGGATTCCCTGCTGCTGGTGCCGATGCGCAACCACGAAGGGGCGGTGGTGGGCGTGTTGCAACTGGTGAACCCCCATCCGGACGGGGTGACACACGGCGACGCGGTCCCCGCCCCGGCGCTGGCGTTGCTTGAGGCGCTGGCCGGTTACGCCGGCATCGCCCTTAACAACCTGCTGCTGGTTCAGGAACTCAAGGATCTGCTCGACGCCTTCGTCAAGGTGATCGCCCGCGCCATCGACGCCAAGAGTTCGCACACCAGCGCGCACTGCGAGCGCGTGCCCCTGCTTACCGAGCTGCTGGCGCGCGCCGCCTGTGACGACCAGACCCGCTTCGCCGACTTCGAACTCGACGAAGACGGCTGGTACGAGTTGAGCGTGGCCGCCTGGCTGCACGACTGCGGCAAACTGGCGACGCCGGATTCGGTGCTGGATAAATCCACCAAGCTGCACAGCCTGCACGACCGCATCGAAATGGTGGCGGCCCGCTTCGCGGTGCTGCGCAGTGAAGCGGAACGCCGCTACGAAAGGGACGCGCTCACCGAGCCGGCCCGCGAGCCGGAATTCCGCGAGCGCATGGAAGAGGCGGTGCAGACCCTCAGCGATGACCTCACCTTTCTGGAGCGTATCAATAAAGGCGGCGAATCCATGGCCCCGGAGGACCAGGCGAGGGTGCGGCGTATCGCCGAAACCGTGTGGATCGACGCCCACGGCCAGCGCCGGCCGCTGTTATCCGAGGACGAGGTCAACAACCTCTGCATTCCGCGCGGCACCCTCACCGAAGAGGAGCGCCGCATTATCAACGGGCACATGGACATTACCCTGGAGATGCTCGAATCCCTGCCGTTCCCGCGCAAGCTGCGCCGGGTGCCGGAATACGCCGGCGGCCACCATGAGCGTATGGACGGGCGCGGCTTCCCGCGCGGGCTGACCCGCGAACAGATGTCGGTGCCGGCGCGGATCATGGCGATCGCCGATGTGTTCGAGGCGCTGACCTCCCGCGAGCGACCCTACAAGGAGCCGCTCAAACTGTCCGAGGCGCTCGGCATCATGCAGCGCATGCGCGACAACCAGCACCTGGACCCGGACCTGTACCGCTTGTTTCTGGACGCCGGCGTGTGGCGCGATTACGCGCGCACCGCCCTGGATCCGGAGCAACTGGACGTGGACGACCCCTCGCCCTACTACTAGGCCGGCGCCTTGCCGTCAGAGGGTGACCACGCGGCCCTGGTCGCTCATGTAGGCCACCCGGTTGCGGCCCGCGCCCTTGGCCTGATAAAGCGCTTCGTCGGCGCACTTGATCAGATTGGTGGCGTCGTTGTCGCAATTGCCGGCGCTGGCCACGCCGACACTGATGGTCACCACCTGGCTGATCCGGGAACCGGTGTGCGGCAGGCCCAACTGTTCGATGCGGGTGCGCATGCGTTCCGCGAACACCAGGGCGTCCTTGAGGCTGGTATCCACCAGCACCACCACGAACTCCTCGCCGCCGTAACGGGCCACGAAATCCTTACTGTTCTGGGCCATGGAGCGGGGAATCGAGGCCACGGTTTTCAGGCAGTCGTCGCCGGCCAGGTGCCCGTAGGTGTCGTTGTACTGCTTGAAGAAATCGATATCGAACAGCACCAGGGTGATGCGTTCGGACACGCCGCCCCGGCCGAAACCGTGCAGCACCTCGTCGAGGCGGTTTTCCATGCCGCGGCGGTTCAGGCAGCCGGTGAGACCGTCCACGGTGGCCTGGTTCTCAAGGATGCGGTTGGCGGAGTGCAGCTCGTCGCGGTGCTGAAAGAGCACGTTCTCGGACAGGAAGTGCTGGCGCAGCAGACGCTCGTAGATGTACTGGCCGAACAGACTCATGCTGGCGCTGGCCACCGACAGCAGCAACAACACCAGCGACAGGTCCCGGTCCACGCGGTCGCTGCCGAACAGCGTCAGAACCAGAATGCCGAGCATCGCCAGGCTGCTGACGGCGGCCAGATGGAAGGGCACGCGCAACACCACACAGGCCATCAGTATCGCCAGCGGGGTTTGCAGGAAAAGCCCGAACGCCATGGCGTGGTCCACGTTAAGGCCCATCCAGTTGCCGGTCAGCGCCACCGCGAACGCCACGGCCAGGCTGGACACATGCAGCCAGCGGCGCCAGTCCGCCCGGCGCGCGATCAGGGCGGTGGCCACGATCAGCATCACGCACAACAACCGCGGGCGCCAGGTCACCGCGGCGGCCTCCGGCGAAATGGTGTATTCCACGATCAGGGCAAGAATCAGCAGCGCCACCAGGCTGGCCGCCGCCCAGGGTGTCACGCTGGCCACGCTGCCGCGGAAATAATCCGCGAAATCACGCTCCAGCGGGGCGGGCAAACGCAGGTGCCAGGGCAGCCTGATGTCGTTGCCGTTGGGTAAGGTACTCGTCCGTTGAGGTTCGTTTTTCAACTGCTTTTATCCCCCTGATACCGCCGGCGTGATCAACTCACCTGCCGGTCGACATCGCAACCATCGGGTCATCGCATAATAAGTTTAGAGTAATGGCACTTGACGCTCTAAACCATCGGGCGCTGAACGCGCCGTCGCTATGGTCAGTTTTCAGACAGTCGGCCGGCTGCCGTCCAGCAACGCGATCAGCGCGCGTCGCTTGGCGGCGGGCAGGCGGCGGAAGTGGTCGAGCAGGAAGCGCTCTTCGTCCCCCGCCGGCACCGCGGGCTCGTCGCCGGGCAGCTGATCCGGCCAGTTGTCCATGCTGTGCCTGAGCCGCGCGACGATTTCCGCGTTCATGCTGCGGTGGCTCACGCCGGCCGCCCGGGCGACCCAGTCCCGCATACCGAGAGGAAAGCGAACCACGAACTTCTCGGACCGGGTACGTTCCGCCTGTTTCATAGTGCGTACTACACCCTGGGAAAAACATCACGATACGCATTTTTTTGCTTTAAATCGATACGTCTGTCCCAGTGGAGGCCCAGAAAGCGACACGGTTAACATCTTGCCTCGGTTTGGTATACCCTTCCTTTTTATAGTCTGCTCCGGGCATTCATGCCATGAATATAGCCAGCGCCGATCTGAACCTGCTCAAGTACCTGGACGTGCTGCTGCGCGAGAAAAACGTGACCCGCGCCGCCGAGCAGCTGGGCATCACCCAGCCGGCGATGAGCAACTGCCTCAAGCGCCTGCGTCATATGTTCGGCGACCCGCTGCTGATCCGCACCAGCGAGGGCATGACCGCCACGGACCGGGCGCTGGAACTGCAGCCGCTGGTCCGTCAGCTGATCAGTCAGGCGGAGTCCCTGTTCACGCCCGAGGATGTGTTCCGGCCGGCGGAAAGCCGCCGCGTGTTCCGCATTATGACCAGTGATTACGCTGAAGGTACTTTAGTACCTCATATCGTGCGTCGATTGCGTGAAGAGGCCCCCAACGTGGTGCTGGACTTTTTGACCCCTTCCGACGTGAGCTATCCGGACATGGAACAGGGCCGGGTGGACATGGCCGTGAACCGGTTCAACGAGATCCCCGGTTCCTTCCACCAGGTCACTCTGTGGCGGGATTCGTTTTCCTGCCTGCTCAACCGCGACAACCCCATCGCCCGGCACTTCGACCTCAACAGCTACCTGTCCGCCCAGCATATCTGGGTGTCGAAGACCGGCTTCGGGGTGGGGTTTGGCATGAATCCGGAAAAACTCGGCGGCCTGGGCTGGATCGACCACGCCCTGCAGCGTATCGGCCGCACCCGCAAGATCAGCATTTTTACCCGCCACTACCAGATGCCGGCCCTGCTGGCGATGAACAACGACCTGGTCGCCACCCTGCCCAGCCGGGTGGCGCGCATGCAGGCCCAGAACGCCCGCCTGGTGATCAAGGCGCCGCCGTTCGAAATCCCCGAGTTCGAGCTGAAAATGGCCTGGTCGCCCCTGCTGCACCACAACACCGCCCACCGCTGGCTGCGCCGCCTGATCCAGGAAGAAGCGGAGCAAATCCTTGCGGAAGACCCATGAGAGCAGTTAACGGTTAATAGTTAACACCTGAATCAGTGACTCCGCTCGAATATAGCACCCTGAGCCTTGGTTGGCTCACGCCTAACTCATTTTTGAAGCCAGTCCAGTTATGTTGA
>LWDU01033358.1_pt1 | contig 69525 bp, 43 predicted proteins | sample 727161 | NCBI WGS metagenome assembly LWDU01 (sample SAMN04566230, study PRJNA314399) | hydrothermal vent metagenome | isolation source: deep sea hydrothermal plume seawater | place: Mexico: Gulf of California, Guaymas Basin | collected 2004-07-11 | reverse complement strand
CTCACTGACTAATGTTCCCTTTTTATTTTTCACCGTATTGAAAGTCAATTCAAATGACACAAACGAAGAAAGATGCATCCGACCCCAAATCTACGACGGGTCCCACAACACGAATTCGTTTTCAACAAATGACGGTCGCTGTTCTCTGCCTGCTGAGTCTCGGGTTCTTTTCAGCCGCCGTGATGTTACCTGGGCCGACAGCTATCTCGGAGAACGTCAACAACTTGCATGAGGTTGCGCTTGCTTCAGAAGAGCAGATTGCGTCGATGGAATCTTCTTTGCAAGTAGTTAGTAATTCCGCCACACAGGGTAGTTTGCAGCGATTGGCGGCCTATACGAGGGCGTTACAGCCAGCATTGGAAAATACGGCAGTCGATTTTGAGCATCTTAAGGCAACCAGTAACGTTATTGGAAACATGGCCGATGGCTTGCAAAATTTTAGCGAACACCTTGAGCCGGAACATATAGACAGCCTCGCTTCTGGCGTTGGCGCTGTAGCGGGTTATCTTGAACAAGTAGAACCGATTTCGAAGAAATTAGCGGACGGACTAACGCAATACGCAAAGTCGTTAGATACGCAATCCGCGGTATTTAGCGAAACAATAACCGCGATCGCATTGAAGGAGTCGGAAATTAACGCCATGGAAAAATCACTGAAGGACGCGGCTATCGTTCTGAATGGCGTATCGGTAATTTTTACCGCGAAATTCATTGCTGACATTCGTAAAACCTTACCGTCATTTCAGATCGCCTTGAAAGATTCGATAAGTACCGTCAAATTGTTGTCATTTGGAAGCTCACAGGAAAAGCGCGTTTTGGCGGTGAACAATATGATTAAAAATATTGACGCATTCAATATCATGCTAGCAGCGATGGAAAAACAAGCGCCGCAAATTAACGCTGCGGCTCGTTCGTTTAGTAATGTGTTAAGTAGATTTGAGAAGACGCTCAGCAGTGTCAAGCCACTGTTGCTGAAGCTGCCCCAAATTGCAGCGCAAACCGCAGCTAAACTGCCCGCTCTAGCCAACGACCTCTCGACGATATTGAGGAACACTAGTGATTTTAAGGAAGTCGCGGGTTTTATGCGGCAAGCGGAATCCGACTTGCGTGAATCGCGAAAAACGTTCACGGGGACGCAGGCACAAATCAAGGACACCGTTGTACTTTTAGAGGGAATGAAGACACAGCTAGATTCCGCGTATGATAATCGCGAGGAAATCGAAGCAAACTACGCCAGGATGATAGCCTTGACCAAAAGCACGGTCGACGGAGTGCCTGTGATGATCGAAAATGTTGAATTAACGATGGATACTGGGATTCGAACTTTAACAAACTTGCGTACGAATATTTCCGCAACTCGGAATGCATTACCAAAATATCAATCGGTTGCAGTGTTTTGGATGGTGACATTTCGCATCGGCCTTGCCCTGATTGGCTTGGTATTTGCGGGACAATCATTTTGGGGATTTCAGGACCTCAAACAGGCGTCCTCGTAACAGACAGGGGCTAGTACATGCCGTTAACGCGTTAATCACCAGACGAAAAGACGGTGTGGACGACTGTGGAAATCAACTGCGAGAGATGAGATGAACGCCAAACGACAACTAGCAGACGAAGATCGGAAGAAAATCCAACGACTCCTTGAGAGTGGCACTCTGAGGAATATCAACCTAGGCGTCAATAATCAAATTGGATGATGAGATCAGCAATTCAAAAGACGGTCCTTGGAAGAGCGTGACGAAAGAGGATTTACAACAAATGCTCGCGGGCAGTGACATTGAGATCAAGTGAAGACCAATTCACCAGCTAAGCTCTCAGATGTGCGCCGTCCGAGCGTAGACGATGCACCAATCTAAACGTGCTAATAAACAATGCCGTGTTTTGATTGAGCGCAACCCATGCAATATGTATCTGAGTGCATATATCCCGCCGGAAGGTGCGATGAACATTCATCGCAAACAGCAAAGTACTTCTTGTTTTTCAGTATCTTGTCAGTCGCTTGTTTGATCTTATCTGTATCAGAATCTTTAGCGAGGGAGGTGGCCTTTGTAAGAGTCCATATCGGATGAGAAATCTCCCACGCACCAACTACGATTACATAGATTTCTATCGGGTCACCAGCAATGATAATCAGCCAATTATCGGCGTTAATGGAGTTGGTCTCATCGTTTAAAAGAACCCATGGACGGAGATTCAACAACGCAATATAGACTTCACGAAGGATCTCGTTTCCTAAGTCATCTATCAAGGCAGGCTCAGAATCCATTGAACAGGAAAATACCGCGGATGTTGCGCCCGCTTCATGGTCTACGGAGAATACCTCGATCATTTCATCTGAGACAAAACCGGAATACTTATCGGTGCTGAAATCCCATATGTGCCCTATGCCGAGATTATTCTTTAACAGCTTTTCAAAAGCTTTTTTAAAAGCGTTATACATGCTATCTCTTTAGGTAAACCATGTCGCGACTAGATACCGCTACAAATTTATGCCATCAATTCTTCCAGAGGGCCTCTCAAATCAAGGGAGCTCAGATTTGAGTCCGGTTGACCAAATGTCTCCGGAGTCCTCATCCCAACCGACTCCATCAAAGATAGATAAAGGTTGCCAACGGTACGGTGGCCTTGCATGCCGTATTTAGGAAACTCTAGGTAACGCCCCGACCGCAACTTCTTACCCATCCCGCCAAGAAGAATAAATGGCCAATCATGACCAGCGCAATGGTGGTCCCCCGAAGAACAAGACATATACACAATCATCGTGTTGTCAAGCATCGAGCCATCTCCCTCAGGAATGCTAGCAAATTTCTTTGCCATTTTTGCGATCTGTTTCAAATGCAGTTTTTCGATCTCCATCCGTGCCTGATGTCCCGTCCAACCATTGGAGGCCTTGTTTTCCTGTAAGTGACCGATGGCATGGACGGAGTTAGTGAGATTAAGCTCTGAATACTTTACGCCCAATGTATCCGGCCGCAATGTTACCACGTTCGTTAAGCCAGCGACCAAGGCCGCGGACGCAATTTCAAAGTGCGACTCGATTCGAGCAGATGGCGCAAGCGAATCGTAACGATCCGTCAGCTCAGGTGCGTGTTCTTGTATCCGTTCCGTTAATGCCGCTTTCTTTTTCTCGATCTTTCGTAACGAGTCAAACGAATCCATATAACGAGCGAAACGATCCTTATCTTCCCCAGCTAGTTGCTTTTCCACCCGCCGAGCGTCAGCGGTCAAGAAATCTAAGAGATTACCGCTCAGGGCAAGCTTCTTTTTTAATTGCTCAGGACTCGCCACGGCCGCGCCGAAAAGCTCAAGGAATGCTTTACGTGGCGATGCTTGATAGGCAACCGGCTTGGCGATTCCGTAGGCTGAAAGGTTCGGATAACAGTAATTGTCTTCCGGTCCACGGTTGCCCGCCTCCAGCAATCTACCGTTCATCGCCATGCCGTACATCGGATAAGGACCACTGGAGAGATGCTGGCCCAACATGCAATCTAGCGTCGGTGCTACGGCAATCTTCTCGGAATCGTGCAGTGAAAGAGCCCCAAAACCCTTAGTGTGATTCCCCCTGAAGCCGACCCCCGACAAACTTTGAATGATCGTTAAGTGTTCCTTAAATTCCTCAAGAACAGCGAGTTTTTCAGGTAACTCGTGTTCGGCCAACGACACATCTATCAAAGCACCGTCTCGTCGAGACCTGTTACCAAGTTTCCCACCGGTCTTTTCATCTACAAAATTGTTGGTTAATCCCCCGGGCACAAGGTTAAACTTGTCGATCCCTGATGATTTCACCACGAAGACGAATCGTTTAGGCAAGGCGGCTTCATCACCCGCAGCATGGACCTTAATTGATTGAAGAAACGGTGCCATGGCGAGAGAACCGCCACCTAGCGATAGACTGCGAAGAAACTGACGTCTTTTATAGTTCATTAAATTGCCCGTCGTTAAAGTACTTGGTTATCGTCTGTATAAGAAGGAATCGGAACTTAATAACGAAACCACCAGCGATTTAAAGCTGCCGCCGTTATCTAAATAGGCTTTTTCCGCATCAATCAAGGTTTTTGAATCGCTAAGCATCTCATTTCGTCCCATAAAATAGCGGAATAAATGACGAATGAAGGACTGCCGCGCGCGATCCGAATGCCCTAAACGATGCATCATCTCCACCGCGTCCTGCACTTCTCCATCAATATTGGGATCGCCCGAAAACGAAATCGCTCCAACCGCGTTGACTTTGCGAGTTGTCAGCTGACCTTCCTTTAACTTGCGTTCAAATTGGCCATCCCGCCGCAGGTAAATCTCGCCGTTCTCGTCAAAATAATGCTCAGTTCGATATCGTCCCCAGTCGTCAAATACCTCAAAAGGCTCACCGAGCGGATTGATCTTGCGATGGCACTTCCAACATTGTTCAGCTCGCAACGGCTCCATCCGTTCCCTCAATGTCATGTGGGGATCGGTCGGAACATTAGCATCGACATTCGGCGGTACGTCGCCGAGCACTCCGGCTAGCAACCGCTCATACACCCAAATACCACGATGGATCGGATCGTTATCTTCATTTAGCGAATATGCCGCCAACCATGCCGGATGCGTCAACAACCCAGCACGTTGCTCCTTGGGCATCACCAACGGTTGCTCAACAGGCCACTCCCACGTCTGTTCCTGGTTCCGACTGTTGCTCGGAAGATTGTATGGCTCAATATAAATCAAATCGCTAATTCCATGGCTTTTCGCCGAAAACGGAAAATTGGGGTGCCGAAACATACCTTTATCTAACGTCGACTTAAATACAGAGACCGTCTTCTCCGCATCTCGCCGAGCATCTTTCAACGCCCGCTCTACCTTTTCTGGCATACCTTCAAAATTGAAGTCCCGCATGGTCTGCTCCCGACGCTTCTCAACCTGCGCCTCAACAAAACCCGGGTCCGTGATCTCAGCGATTTTATTGTCGTAATGCTCCTGCGCATACTCGTTGTCGCCAGGATGCGCAATAAAATATTTGTTCGTCGTCAACAGTTCAGCAATCACGTCTTTATCATTCTTCAACACATACTCAATTAGCATGCGAGCGTCGTGAACAAGCATTGTCGTATTCCATTGCGGAATCTTTTCTGCACGTTGCCGACCCGCATCCTTAAACACAGCACCAGCGCGATCAAAACCGAAGTACTCGTCAAAGAACCGCATGACCCGAGGCAGATCCTTACGCCACCAATGCCCCGTCGTAAGTTGCTCGTCCAACAATCGTTCCACCAACCGCGCCACATCCTGCTTGGTATTAAGCTCGCCTTTTTGTAACATTTCCAAGATGACTGGACTGCGGTCCGGCGCATGATCCGTCAAAGCATACGCAATCGCATGTGCCAACTCGCCCGCTGACAAATGTCGGCGTCCGTGTTCGTCCACTTCACCTAAGCCGAATTCCATTCGGTACATCGACTCCGGACTTAAAAAGATCGCTTTGATTGTCGTCTTGAGGCCATCGAGTTTGCCGCCCGTTTCGATATTCCGCTGGAGAAACGTGAGATACTTTTCCGCTTGGTCGTCGCTAGGCTTCCGTCCGATCACCCGCAGAAACTCACGTTCAACCACATTACGAAGCGCCTCGGTCTTTAGCACCGGCAGATCATCTGCGAAATCCTTAAACTCACCGCGTCGTTCTCGATCCGCGATGAACGAATTAGCCACCATCAACATCATCCGGACCGTGCTTTGGTCCACGACTGATGTCGCTGCATAGTCGCGCAGTCCACGTTCCGATGTCACGTGGGAGTAGGGACTCTTGGCATTTCCAAAACCCATTTTCGCAAAAAGTTCTGGGCTAAAGCGCCATAGACGCGACGGTGAATAGGGCAGGGTTTTTATCTCGCCCGAGAAAAGCTTTTCATGATTCACCCAATTACCGTATTCAGGCGATAACAGTTTCTTGCGATATGCGTCCCCTTTACCCGCTTGCAAAAGCCCCTTGTTAATCCATTCTGTGACCTGTGCAACCTCAAGACCAGACGGTTGTTCCTCTTCCTCCGGAGGCATATTCCTAAAGGTCAATTGGTCGAGGATCCTTAGCCAGAGATCCGATGAGGAATTTGCTGTGAAATCGGCAGTAGCAGCTTGCAGCGAGAATCCAGTTTCGTTCGTCACATCATCATGACACTGGACGCAATGCTGCTTGAGGAACGGCTGGACAAATTGCGAATAGTCATCCGCAGCAACTGTCAGGCTGGCAGATAGAAACAGTAGGACAACCAATACTGGCGGCGCACTGTTTACAGTGGCGGGCAACAAATGTTTAGCAGATTTTCGTTGGTGCATCCGCGCCCTATCCTTATTTTATAGCTGCCTGAAAACCATACATTTAAAGTGTAATTATAAAGAAGGGAAACTTGTCCGACAACCTGAATGAGGGCAGATCTAGTGCGAGTAATATTCACTAATCATCGCGACCACTACTAAAAAGTTTTTTTAAAACTGCTACAATGACCCACTTATATGGTTTTGGACTGTCTCTACTCACCGTAAACCTTGCCACGACAGATGCCTATTTATGGTGCGATCGCTGCCGGTTTACCTGCATGGATTGCCCTCTTAACGACTAAGGAAATGGAATTTCTCAATGACAGAAGCAGATGATATTAAATCCGTCGAAAAACTCGGCGAGGCGCGGGATGCAATTGTCAATGAATTGCGAAAAACTATCGTAGGGATGGACGACGTTATTGATGAGATGATGATCGCCATCTTTGCTCGTGGGCATTGCCTGCTAGTAGGCGTTCCCGGACTGGCCAAGACACTGCTCGTCAGTTCGCTCGCAAAAACAATGTCACTTGACTTCAAGCGGATTCAATTCACTCCGGACCTGATGCCCTCGGACATCACAGGTACAGAATTGTTGCAGGAAGACCCCGAGACGCACGAACGTCATTTCAAATACCAAAAAGGACCCGTTTTCACGAACCTATTGCTCGCCGACGAAATCAACCGTACACCGCCTAAGACGCAAGCCGCACTGCTCGAGGCCATGCAGGAGAAACGAGTTTCTTCAGGCGGCGTGGATTACAAACTCGATGAGCCGTTCTTTGTTCTGGCCACTCAAAACCCGATTGAGCAAGAGGGCACCTACCCGCTTCCAGAAGCGCAGCTCGACCGGTTTCTGTTCAATATTATGGTTAAATACCCCAGCAGAGACGAAGAACTGGACATCATGCGTAGTGTGACCAGTGACGATGAACCGGTGCTCAACGAAGTTGTGGATGCAGCCTCGATCCTCGAGTTTCAGCACGTGGTACGGCGAATTCCAGTGGCAGACCATGTCTTCCAATACGCCGCGGCATTAGTACGGGCCACCCGTCCAGACGAACCGGATGCTCCCGAATTTATCAAGAATCTGTTGGCTTGGGGCGCTGGACCGCGAGCGTCATTGAACTTGATTCTTGCCGGCAAAGCTCGGGCAGCCCTCCGCGGACGGACTCATGTTGCCATCGAAGACATTAAAGCATTGTGTCTACCAGTCCTGCGGCATCGTATTATCCCCAGCTTTGCAGCGCGTTCGGAGGGAATGACCGGCGATGCACTGATCGAAAAACTCTTAAACGAGATACCGTCAGACGAAACACTACTCACGCAACAATCAGGCTGAGCGGATGTCAGAGCAATTACCACAAACCAATTACCTCGATCCTGAGGTGTTGCAGAAACTCGGTGGGCTAGAGCTTGTGGCCCGCGAGATCGTCGAGGGCTTACGAGTGGGAACTCATCGCAGCCCATTGCGAGGTTTCAGCACGGAATTTGCATACCACCGGCAATATGCACCAGGTGATTCCATCCGCAGTATCGACTGGCGAATATTCGGTCGTACCGATCGCTACTACACCAAGCTCTACGAAGCGGAAACTAACTTCGACTGCTACCTGCTGGTCGATGCCAGTTCCTCAATGAACTATGCCTCCGGGAAAGTCAGTAAGTTGGAGTACGCGAAATTTATCGCAGCTTCACTTGCATACATGGTACTGCGGCAACGAGATTCCGTGGGGTTGTCTATTTTTGATTCCGAAGTTCGCGCATATCTGCCACCTCGTTCCTCGATGAGCATCATCATGGAATTTGATGACCTGCTACGAGATATCAAACCAACTCCGCGAACCAGCATCGCTAAGCAGTTACACGACATAACGCTAATGATAAAACGGCGTAGCCTTGTTGTACTCGTCTCCGATCTATTTTCCGACGTCGACGATATTCTCGCCGGACTCGACCACCTCCGATTCAACGGGCATGACGTCGTCGTTTTTCACACACTAGATCCGCACGAATTGGAGTTCCCATTCAAGGGCGCTTGGTGTTTCGAGGGACTCGAAGAAGAGGAACCGCTGACCACACAAGCCGATCGGATTCGAGATGAATACCTAACTAACTTCAATGAATACATGAAATCGCTCCGCGAGGGGTGCGTGGCAAGTCAGATCGACTACACGACCGTCAACACCGCTCTTCCACTTGATGACGTCCTCAGCGAGTTCATTGTCAAACGCCAGGCAATGTTAAATGGAGGCAGAGGGTGACATTTCTCAATCCACTGCTATTGCTCGCGGGGTTAGGCGTGGCGTTGCCAATTTTAGCTCATCTGCTAAACCGTTATCGCGTGCAACATACTCCTTGGGCTGCCATGCAGTTCCTCAATCGCAGCGTGCGAGTCCGCTCTCGCCAGTTACGCCTACGGGACTTGCTGTTGCTGTTGCTTCGCTGTTCGGCCGTGCTGCTGTTAGCGCTAGCCCTATCACGACCTGCTACAAACAATCCGGATGGTTCGTGGTTGCCTAGTGAGCGAAGAGCGGGAGTGGTCATCGCGTTGGACACGTCCTTCAGTATGCAACATAGCGACGGCCAAGCCACACGATTCGAACGTGCATTGCAACAAATCGATGTCATCAGTGAACGCATCCACACAGGTGATCCGGTTTCTCTTGTCTTACTTGGCGGAGAACACACGGTTGTCGCGCGAAACATGGCATACGAAGCAGAAAAGTTCCACGACATCTTACAGAAACAACGGGTCTCAGCCGAGTCGTTGGACTTAGACAGCGTTCCAAAGCGTCTGCACGAGTTGGCCCAGGATATGATAGCTCACCATAAGGAAATCTACATTGTTACGGACATTCAGTCACATGATTGGCAACCTCGTTCCGACCGACTTCGCAAAACCCTAAAAGAATTAGACGGGACAGCAAGCGTTTTCTTGGTTCCCGTTTCAGGTACAGAAGATAACCTGGCAGTTACCGATCTAAGTTTGGTTTCCGGGACGCTCCGCAAGGGAACGATTGCACGCTACCAGGCTACGGTTCGCAATTGTGGCACTAATCCAGTTTCCGACGTTGAAGTTCAGTGCCGAGTCGACGGCGTACAGATCGACAGCAAACGAATTAATCTTGTTCAGCCAGGCGCGTCCGAGACCGTTTCGCTTTTTGTACCCTTTCACAACGCTGGCGCCGCTCGCATTACCGCCGAGGTTACCGGTGACTCGCTGCCAACGGACAACGTTCGCCGAGTCGTGGCAATCGTCCGCGACCGTGTTTCCGTCTTGTGCGTCGATGGATCCTCTGGTGACGCGGGGAGGTTGATCATTTCGGCACTATTGGCACGCACTGACGGTGCGGAAGACAACGAATACATAGTACGCAGCGTTCCTTGGCTAGCATTCCCGACTGAAGATCTTGATAATGTCGATGTTGTGGTACTGGCCAACGTACCGGAGATCACACCGGACCAAGCCCAACAGCTTTCGCGCTACGTGCGTAACGGAAACGGTTTGGTTTGGTTTCCTGGTGATCAAATAAAGATAACCGAATGGAATGAACGATCCGCAAGAAGCAATCAATCAAGCGGCGCGGTTGAAACCCCACTGCTCCCCGCAGTAATCACGCAGATGGTCGACAGTAGCGATGCGATTGGCTCTGGTAAACCGCTCGATCCCAGCATGCCCAACCACATCTTGTGCCGCCCGTTACAATCTCTTCCCGCAGACCTTTTAAGCGAAACGCGTTTCGTAAAATACCTCAAGGTCGAACCGGCCCCGACAAGTATTTCAGTGCTTAACGTGGCAGGAAGCGAATCCCCGATTCTCCTGGAACACTCCCTCGGTCGAGGCCATGTCGTTATGTTCACCACTTCAGCGGAAGCCAACTGGAATAACATGGCGCTGACGCCAGTGTTTCCTATGCTGATGCAACAAACTGTGACGTATCTGGTGGGACGCGAGTTCGAACAACCACGGGTCGTCGGCGATTCATTGTCGCTCTCGTATACCGAACAACCCAACGCCAGTGATGCAGTCTTCGACACCCCCTCCAAAGATACAATTGACGTGCCAGTGCGAGAGTATCGCAGCCAGTATGTTGCAATGCTTGAAAACGCACAAGAAGCGGGCTTCTACGTGGCTCGTGTCAGCGTGCAGGCGCCGGGCATGCCGATAGCCGTAAATGTCGATACAAACGAGTCAGATGTTGCTTGCTTGTCCGAAGCGGAATTAAGAACGGCGCTCGACAACACGGGGGTCGCGATTGCAACGACCGAAACAGAGTTGCTGTCTGCAATTGAAGCCGATCGCACGGGGCAATCTGCCTGGCGATTCTTCATGCTGATGGGACTGGTATTCCTTATTGTTGAAAGCTTGTTTGCGGATCGCCTACTCAGGAAACAATCGTTGCGGCAGCCGTCAACTGAGAGCACGGAGGTACAGCAAGATGACTGAGTTAACCTCTAATAGTGTTCAAATTGAAGAGATCTTCCTTGCTCGCCCGTTAACGACGCCGATCATGTTTGCAATACTCATCGCGTTGATTTTATTGAGTGTTTATCTCTACCGTCGCTCGTGGGGACTCCGTCCATGGCAACGTGTTCTATTGGGTGTCGTCCGGGTGGTCGCACTGGCCCTAGTCTGTATCACTCTTCTAGAGCCGATGGCAGTCGTTCGAAAAACCAATACACAACAACGTGGTCTGCCGGTGCTCATCGATATCTCAGAGAGCATGGCAATGAAAGACCAGCGAAAAAGTGATGAGGACCTTGTCGAAGCTGCTACTGCGCTCAACTTGCTCGCTGATACAGAATCTGACGCGGCGCAGGCAGCCTTGGGTCTTGGTGTTAAACAACGTCAAACAATCGCCACCTCGTCGCGTCTCGACTTGGCAACCAACCTGTTGTCGCGATCAGCTCGATCGTCCCTAGCGTTGTTGGACGAGCACGTTGACGTCAGCTATCACACCTTTGGAAAGACGTCTCGCATGCTCTCCGACGACGGTGTATTGACCGAGAAGGTAGCTGCTGGGCTACAACCCATCGAAACTGAAACCGCGATTGCCAAGGCTCTCGAGTCTGTTGCCAACTCCGGAGGAGTTCCACCGGCGGGAATTGTACTTTTATCCGATGGTATCGACAACGCTGGGTCACTTCACACAAAATCCATCCTTCGTGACCTAGGGACGCGTGGCATACCCGTCTATACGATACCAATTGGCCTTGCCGACCCGGACGACATTTCCATTCGTAACATCGTGATGCAAGAAGTTGCCTACTCGGGCGATCGAGTGCCCGTCCGAATCCAACTTCAGTCCAAGGGTTACGAAAAGCGTACAGCTCGAATGAGCGTAATGCTTAACGGACGTCGAGTTTCGCAACGCACGGTTCAATTCGATGGTGGATTGCAATTCCAAGACATTGACTTCCGCGTAGACGTTTATGAGAAAGGCGCGGCGCAGATTGAGGTTGTCGTCGATCCCTTTGATGATGAGGTTTCCTCGGATAATAATCGAATCGAAAGAAGTATTAGAATTGTGAATGAAAAGGTCAACGTGCTTTACATCGAAGGGAATGCGCGATGGGAATATAGGTACTTACGCGCGATTCTAAAACGCGATCCGCGAATCAACGCCACCTTTATTGCTTCTAACGCCGGGCCCGAAGTCGCCAGAAACTCGGCCGAACATATCGAGAGATTTCCGAACCAGCGTGAAGAGGCATTTCAATACGACCTGATTATCTTAGGAGATGTCGACGCCGCGTTCTTTAATGATGACGAACTGAAAATGCTCAACGAGCTTGTTCGTGATCGCGGGGCATCGCTCTTGATGCTGTGCGGTGCTATGCATTCGCCCAGTTCTTATAGCGGGACACCCGTCGAAACGATGCTTCCCGTTCGTCTTGATCCTGATAGTCCGTGGGAAGAGGTGGCGGAGGCGGTTTATCCGGTGTTAACACCCGCAGGTAGTAGCAGTCTCGTGATGACACTGGAAAACGATCCCGAAGCGAATGATCGTATCTGGAGCCGCGTCTCCCCGCTTGATCATTTACCTCCTCTGCTGGAAGCCAAGCCTGGGGCGACCGTCTTGGCCACGCTTTCCGACAGCGGTTCGCGAGCCCAACAATTCCCACTGGTTGCCTGGCAGCGGTACGGAACCGGCAAGTGCATGTCGGTGGCGACAGACCGACTCTGGCGACTCCGCTTCAAGACTGGCGATAAATATCATTGGCGGCTCTGGTCCCAGTGCATTCAGTTTATGACCTTGTCTCGTTTGATGGGCGAACACAAACGCATCCGTCTGGAAACGGATCGAGCTATCTACCCAGTCGGCAGTCAATGCCGCATCTACGCGCATGTGCTCGACGACGACTATGAGCCCGTTATACAACCACGTTTTGATATTATCGTCAGCGGACTCGGCGGGGGAAATTCCGCGGAGACAGTCAGCCTTCGACCCGACCGATCCCATCCAGGACTCTATGAAGGCTACTTTACACCACCTTCACCCGGCCGCTATCGAATCGAGTCTAACGAAAACGATAAACCCATCTCCAACACGACGGAATTCCAAGTGGCCGTTGTTAAAAAGGAACTGACCGATCCCAACGTCCGCGTCGAACAATTAAAACGCATTGCAAATCTAACGGGCGGAATGTGTCTGAACATGAGTGAGTTTTCAAAAATCCAATCCTTAGTGAACAATAAGCCGCTTACGACCACGGTTCGCTCTGAACGGCCGATGTGGGATAACGGCTGGATGGCCTTTGCAATCATTGGACTCGTCGGACTGGAATGGATTTTGCGAAGGAAAAATGATCTGCCGTGAGAGCATTGTTTGCGTTAAGCTATCACAGGTTTAATTCAACACTTGATCTATGACAATCGACATAACAAACGACAGTTGACCAACCATGAGTACTGTAACTAAACCTATTCAAATCGAGCACCTTGATTCTCGTATCAAGTCCGTATGGCAGCGAAGCCAGATGCTGCATCTGGTCAGCGGATTGCTGCGGCTTTGTCGTTGGGTGGGTGTTATGTTTGTCGTTGCTGTCGCAATCGATTGGTTGATTGACATTCCTGCTGTGGTTCGAGGCGCCGTCCTGATCACGCTGCTGTCCATTTCCTTGTACGCCGCTTGGAAGTGTGGATGGCGAAACCTCCGTCGCTTCGATGCAACACGCACGGCACTGAAGTTGGAGAGCCACCACGGTGGGCTCGAAAGCTTGCTGGTTTCAGCAGTACAACTTCGAGATTCAGAAACAATCCCTGGCACATCCACGTCAATGCGGGACAAGACCATTCGCCAAGCGAATGAGACGGCCGAGCAACTTCGCGCCGATGAAGCGGTGCCATTTGGTGGGCTTTCTCGCCCCGTCGTTATTGTATTGCTGTTGTGCGGGTCGATCGGCGTCTTTGGCGCGGTCAACGGTCCTTTTCTGTCCGCGGGCTTTAGTCGTATTTTTGCGCCGTGGCTCGCCGTTCAGTATCCCACCTATACCCAACTCGCTGTTGCTAATGGCGACCTCGTAGTGAAGCAGGGTGCGAGCGTGCAGATTAAGGTTCGCGTTTCGGGCGTGGTTCCGGATACGGCAAAACTACTATTACGCACAGGCGAGGGGAGTCCGCGAGAAATCGTCTTGAATATCAAGGATGACGTTTGTGAGTACACGATCGCTGCGACTTCTCGTGACTTCACCTATCAAATTGAAGCAGGCGACGCCCGCACCGTCGTGAACACTGTGCAAGTGATTTCGGGCCCGTTAATCGAAAGTGTGCAGGTCCAATTGGAGTTCCCTACCTACCTCCAACGCGAAACAGAGACTGTCGAGGCGTTAACCTTGACGGTACCAGAACGCACTTCGCTCAAGTGGGGAATTACACTCGATCGACCGGTCAGTGAGGCAAATTTCATTCGAGACGGCGAGCAGCCGGTCAACCTGCAGTTGAGTAACAATGGCCATCGAGTAGAGTTCACTGCGATAACTTCGGATTCCCGTGGCTATAGCTTCTTATGGACCGATAAGGAATACGGATTTGAGTTCGAGAGTTCACGATATTTTCTTCAGGTGGATGGGGATCAATCGCCGCAGGTAGAACTCACCTCGCCGCCCTCCAATCTAATCGCGATGCTCGGCCGACCACTGGAACTGGCAGTACGAGCGCACGATGACCACAGCATCGAGTCCGCGAAGATAGCCTACCGCATCAATCGGCGGCCCGACGAATACGTCGATATTTCAACTACGGTTGGAAACCGCGACGGGGAGCAGCTCATCGACTGGGATTACCGAACTACAATGTCCGACCTCGCAATCGGCGATACTGTCTCGGTCCGGGTAGAGGTCAGCGACCGCTATCCAGGTCCGGACGGACCACACCTTGCGCGTTCCGAGACACGGCGGATCACCTTTCTGTCGAAGGAGGAATATCTCAAGCAAATTGAAGATAAAAAGAATCGCCTATTGTCACTTGTACGAACAATCTACCGCAAAGAACGATCCTCACACGAGGTCGTCCGTAATCTAGACCCAAAGAAAGACAGCTTTATACAGTCTTGCCAATTGGAAGCGATCCGTCAGGAGATAGTGCGGAAACATCTCAACGACCTCGCCGGTCAGATTGGGATCTTGCTTGACGATCTGGCAGTCAACAACGTGTCCGACGCCCCGCAAGGAGAATCCCTCAAGGAAGTGCGATCGACGCTGTTAACAATTGCCGAAGAGAACATTTCCAGGGCGGCGGAATTACTCCGAGCACAAGTTGGTTACGAGGAAATCTTGTCCAATGCGCGACATCCTATACATGCCGCGCGGGCCGTCAATACGGCCGCCCGCGAGCTTGGCAGCCTAGTCTTGCTGCGAGATATCGATTCCGCTCAGGAAGTTTTCGCACGGGAAACGCATATGCTCGCACAGATACAAACGTCCCTGCGATGGCGAACCGCAACAAACGATGCGAGTGTCAAACTGGAATCGTTGGCAATCGAACAGGGCGATCTCGCCGCGTGGACTGACCGTTTAATCTCGGATATTCAAGACGGAATGCGTTACGACAAACGGCCGTTGGCTATCCTTCGGTTAACACGTAGTACCAAAGACCTTCGCAGTGCTCAAATAGAAACCACAATGCGCGAGGCAAGCGAGTCGATCCGCGACGGTAATGTCGCACAAACTAACGACCTTCAGAAGAACTCGAGAAGATCATTGTTGGATGCTGAATTCAGCGTGCGACTCAGTGGTGCTTATACCACACTGATAAAGACTCGAAACGCAATGCAGTCACTTGCTGAGGCTCAGGCGAGTCTCAGCACTAGTGTCTCTGCGACGGATGCGGCGGCGTTTAATTCGCAGCGCAAATCGTTCCAAGATCAACAGAACGTACTCAGAAAAAAACTCTTGACCTTATTATTGCCGACAGTCCCACCGACTCGAGCTCGACTGTTTGATCCAGCTCCCCCCGAAGTTCCACCCGTAGAGAAATTAATGGCGGAAGCAGATCTCGCGATGGCAAATGCATTATCGCAACTGGGCAATAGCAATCAGGAATTGGCTAGCTCCGAGCAAAATAAGGCAGAAAGTGCGCTGATCGAGTTAACGGAAATCGTGCGACGCTGGTCTGTCGAAACGGGACTTCAAACGCAAGGACTGGGAATGTTGGTGGCTGCGACAAGCGAACGTCTGTCACGGATCGAAGAATACGAAGCTAAAGTGGTTGGGTTGCTAGATAAAACTGATATCGCAGCGTCAAAGGAGCAACAGATTGACAGTCTTGTCCAACCACAGCTAACCCTCGTTAGCGAGTTAGGCCAGTTCCTGCAAGATCTCATCGATCAGAACGCGGCGGAACCGGACCGCGACCTGCCACCGTTACTTAGTCAACTTGAACACGCAAAACGTTGGTTGAAAGACGGCGTGGAGTCCCTTAAAACTAATTCCGTAGATGGCGCAATTGAGCATCAGGGACAAGCGGCTGATGCTTTGGCCGAGGCCTACGCCATAGTCACCGCACAAAATGAGCGACTGAGCCTGCTGCAGGACCTGCTAATGTTCCAGCGGGCGGTTGGCTTTGCCAATGGCTACATGGCAGATATTGTTGCCGAACAACGTGACCTGCTAGCGGCAACGGAGACGGGGGACATAGATGCGACGCTGAAATTGATGCCACAGTTCCAAAACATGTACCAATGCATAGAGGAGGTAGCGCCTTTACTTGATATGGTAGCCGCTAGATTGGATGTCGGCACGCCACTGGCCTTCGCTAAGACCGATTTTGAAGACGCGATGATTTCACTAAAGGTTGGGGACAAACTAGACGCGATTGATGCTCAAGATGTGGCGTCCGAGTCGCTTGCCCAAGTGCAACTTCTCGTCGGTGAAATCCAAACGCAGACGGGCTACGTCGCTGAAATTGTAGAGTTCCTGCATGCGGCGTCTTCAGATTCGGCTATGCTTCGATATCGCCAGCGAGAGTTAATGAACCGAGCGACTTCAGATAAACTTGATGCGACAACCCTAGCAAAGGAGCAGGCAGAACTTTTCGACAATGTTAGCGTTCATGCTCAGAAACTCACGGACGCCACCGGAATGCCCGAGTTCAAAACACCTGTTGAATATATAACTAGTGTTCAAGAACATTTAAAATCCGGCGATACACAAGCGGCTTTCGCTGAGATGGGGTTTGCCGAACTTACGCTGACAGATAACACTGAGGCGCTGGCGGTAATAATCAGTATGCTGCATGGCCTACCTCGGGTTGAGGTGATTGCGGAAACGGAACCTGAACTCGTCCGACTAATCGACGTGCTCGCCTTATCAAGCGACCACAAGACATTGTTTCGCAATACACAGATTGCCGCTGCACAAGAGCTGCCACCGTTGGCTATTCAGCAACAAGCTTTAGCGATACGTTGCGAGCAGATCGCTCAGGCGGGTGAATCCGACGACTTGCTTGATGACGCAACTAAATCACTAGCCGAGGCCGTTGCTGCCTTCAAGTCCTCCGATCGTGAGATGCTAAAACATATGCAGAAAACCGCCGATGACAAGCTAAGGCACTATATTGTGCAGCAGTCGTTGTTCCTGAATACTGCGATGGCGCCTTCCATTGACAGTGAAGGCCTCGCGACGGATGACGGCGAAGGAACGGACAGCGAGTCAGCCTTTTCCGCTGGCTTCATCTCAGACTTCGTTAGTGGCGAGACACCCAAGGACAGCCGCACCGAGTGGAAAGTCTTAGGCGACCGTAACCGCGCATCGTTGAACCAGAATTTCGCTCGTGAATTGCCGCTAGAATATCGGGGTCTCTTGAAGAATTACTATGAAAGGGTTGCTAAATGACCGGAATCACAAGCCACAAATATTTTCGCGCGGTGTTTAGCATGGCCTTAACTCTGGCGTGCTTGCTCACGCTATCGCTATTTGCTCAACCCACTTCGGTGGAAGAACCAGACGCGTCTCAGGCCGAGGCACCGGAATTGACGGAGGAGGCTGAAAAGGCTATTGAACGCGGTCTGTTGTCACTTTTATCTAACCAGAATACGGATGGTTCGTGGTCGTCAGACAACGGTGATTATGCGATTGCAGGTACCAGCCTCGGTCTTATGGCCTTCATGGTAAAAGGACACTTCCCCGGCTTTGGTCGGCACGGCGCCGCACTGGAACGTGCAAAGAACTACTTGCTGAAGAGGTCTCAGGATTCGCCAACAGGCGCTATGGGAGTGAAGATGTATGAAATTGGGCTGTTCACCATCGCCATGTCTGAGCTCTGGGGAATGACCAAAGACCCCGCTGACAACAAGGCGATTCAGCAGGCTCTGGAACGCACAGTACAAATCATCCTCCGTTCACAAAGCCCGCTCGGCGGATGGCGTTACGCACCTCGTCCCGACTCAGGGCAAGACACCTCGGTGACCGCGATGGTGTTTGTCTCCTTAGCGTCAGCTCGCGAAGCAGGAGTATTGGTTCCTAGCGAGACGATCGATCGGGTTACAAATTACCTGCGAGATCAGGTCTGGGACGAACGCACCGGTGGCTTCGGTTATCAAGGTAAAGGGTACACGGTCGCATGTACCGCAGGAGGGGTATACGCTGCCCAACTCGCCGGAAACCGCGATACCGAATGGGTTGAGGCGGCACTTAGTTCCCTCGAAAACAATCCGAAGGTGTTTTCGAGAAAGGACAACGGCCATTTCTATTACTCACATTACTACGCAATGCAGGCGATGGTACAAGCAGGTGATGAACGCTATGCAAACTGGTATCCAAAAATACGAGACGCCTTAATTGCATTGCAGCAGCCCAACGGCTCGTGGCAGGAAAAAGAAGAAGACTATCCGCACAAGACGCCGATGGCGATTATCATACTCGGGACGCCGCACCGGTACATTCCCGTTTATCAGAGATAGGCATCAAGGGTAAACAAATGAATGGAACCAAGGAATCTGAGCTTGTCTTGCAAGGCCTACGGCCCAATGCGCCACGCGCTGCGGAGTTCGCAACTGCTCTTGTCGTAAAAGTGTTTTTGAGCATGGCGGTCGTGATTCTATTCTCAGCAAAGGGAATGGCCGTCGATCAACCACAGACTCATCTGTTCATTCTTTCTGGCCAGTCGAATATGACGGGTGGACTAAAGTCCGGCTTTAGTCGCGTCGTAGAGGATCACTTTGGTAAGGATAACGTGACGGTAGTCTATCATTGCAAGTCGGGACGTGGTATTCGCTTCTGGGATAAAGACTATCGTTTTCCAAAGGACTATCGGTTTCCCGGCAAGGGTCCGCCTTCAGAACGCACGAAACTGCAGCATGGCGAAGTTTACGCACCTTTGCTAGAACTAGTCCGCCAAGCCTGCGATGGGAAGTCACATGATACGACCACCTTCATTTGGATGCAGGGCGAGTCGGATGGAATGCGGGGATTGGGAGAAGTTTATCAGGAAAGTTTCATGAGGTTGTTGGGGCGACTAAAAACTGATCTGCAACGCAAAGAAATCGGTTTCGTAATTGGGCGTATCAACGACGCCCCTCTTAAGGGACCGATGGCGACGTTTTGGCGACAGGTTCGAAATGTACAGGTGAAATTGGCAAATGACGTCCCGAATGGCGAGTGGATCGATACCGACGACTTCAGTAGTCCGGACGCCGGCGTGCACTTCCCGAAGGACAAATATCCTGCACTAGGAGCACGTTTTGCGACGAAAAGTATTGAATTGATCGGTAGAATAGAAGCTAAGTCGACGAAAGAACATTAAGGAGATTACTCATCGAAATGTATGCAACTTATATAACTAACACTCGGCTCGTGCTTTTCGCAGCGATAGTTGGGCTGTGCAATATTTCCACCGCGCAACAGGAGAACGCTCCCGCGCTTACCGAACAGGGTAGATCGATTGGAGTCCATTACGCCCAGATATTGGATTTGATACAGAATGAAGTCTCGGCGCAATTACCAGATATAGACGACCAAAAAAGGGCGGCGTTCATCGCCGCGAGAGCCAAACTGGCGGGCCTAACCGCTCCTAGCGAAGGAGCTTTACCAGAAGCCTATGCCGCTTACGCGACGGCTAAAACTGAGGCGGAGCTTAAAGCGCTCACCGCCGCTAGAGCCTTGTTCGCCGATGTAGATGTACTACTCGCTGACGGCAAGCTGGATTCAAAGTTCATGAAGGCGGCGATCATCCGCCATGCAACGGCCCGTGGACTAGCCGAATTCGCCCAACAAGGCGATACGGAAAGGGCCTTGTTACAGGAACTGTTCGACGACGAAGAACTCATGCTACAAGTGCTCCTTGCTGGGGGCGCCAACGGCGGTGAATACGGAGAAGCAATGCAGACCTACGCCGCGATCCGCGCAGCAAGCGAGCGGGCCGGTAAACCGGGAATCCTCCAGCGACTAGCGTTGGGCACAGCGCTTCATCAGCCATGGTTAGACGGCAAGGAAAAAGGAGGGGTTTACGGGATTGTATACACGGATCATCAAACGCCCGACGGTCAGGTCGCGCGTTACCTCCACTATGAGAAAGCCTATCTCGCTGGAGAGCTTGACCCATCCTTCAAAGACATGAATGCATGGGAATGCCGGTTCATCACTAGCGATCCTTACAGTAATCAGGAACTCGCTTGGACGCGAGAAATGCTGCGAACTTATCGTCCCGACCATATCGCCAATGACGATCAGAAGTGGCGGTACACGCGGTTCGTCAAAAGTGATGTGCCCTATCAAACTCCTAAATTCGACGATGCGTTGGGCACTAGGACTCAACAGATAGTCGCCTGCGGCGGTAAGTGCGGACCACGCGCGTTTTATGGACGCACACTGACTCGAGCTTTTGGAATTCCGGCTCGTCGATCGACTCAGACAGGCCACGCGGCGATGAGTCGTTGGACACCGGATGGCTGGGCCATCTGCTTCGGCGCTTGGTGGTCCTCGGCCTGGTGTGGGCCACAGGGTGGAATGGATTTCCTGCTGGACTCGCAAGCACGCGAGCACGAACACTCCTATATGCAAGTATTGCGGGCCAAGTGGATAGGCGATACTTTGGGTGAAGAGGACGTCAGCATCCGGCAATATGGCAAAGGTGGTGGATTCTGGGATGGATTGGCCTTCTACAAGAAGCGAACGATTGTTGATGATGCAAGAGTTGAAACAGTTGAGTTGGCCGGTGGCATGAAACTTGGTGAATCAGACGAGTTACTCGGCGACGAACAATCCGAAGCCATCAAGATTCCTGCAGAGGATAAGGAGGTTGTTGTCGATGGCGACGGGCTCATCACCGTACCCGCAGTCGCTTGTACTTTCCCTCAAAACAACACTGACAAGATTGCATTTCTACGGAGTTGGGGAGATGAAGGTATGCAACTTCACTACCAACGTCTAGGTACTCGTCCGGAGATCCTGCGTTATACAGTGCAAGTTCCCGCCGCGGGCAAATATGAAATCACCGCAAAAGTCGCAACGGTTTCTGTTCAACAGACAGTTATTCTCAGACTCAACCGGCGGACCCTCGTCAATGTAACGCTGCCTTATACTAAAGGACTGTGGCAACAAACTGAGCCGGAAGTCATCGAACTACGCGAAGGCGCGAATTCAATTATGTTCACGCTTCGCGCTCCTAATCGTGGTGTAAGCATCAAAGAGTTTCAGCTAAAACCCATGAAATAACTAGTTGTTGAACGTGTTTTACTCGTAGACGTAAATACGAGAGGAAAGAACGACTCTGCCATGCATATTAGAAATACCATCAATGGCAGGACCCTAAATTGGTTCCTCGCAGTCGTGTTGATCGCCGCAAGTTCATGGGTGGTTCCGACTGCCGCGCAAGAGGGTGCGCAAATTTCGGTGATCGAAATCGCGGCATTAGAAACCAAGTTGGAAGGCACGGCAAAGGCATCGTCGTCTGCACGCAAGAAGTTGGAACTCAACCGTGTGCTCCGAGAAGGTGGTGCGCTGCTTGCTGCACACAAGACCACGCCGAATCGCTATGAGGTTCTGGGGATTTTGTTCCGCGCCCAACAAGCCTTACTCGGACTAGAGAATTCGGCAACCAACCGCGCAGGCTTATTGGCAATCTGTCGTCAACTCGCTTCAGCACCCAATGACTACGCAGCCATTCGACTAGATGCGGACTTGTTGTTATCACAGGTTGAGCAGGCAAAAAAGGGCGCGGACTTTCAGGCAAGAGCCAATGCGCTAAGGCCATTGGTCGCCCGCTATCAGGGCACTGAGGTGGAAACCAAAGTTGTTCGCATCGCCATGCTGATGGCATTGGAGTTTGGTGACGTTCGGCTTGTGGGCCATTTGCAGCAAGTTATTGCCGAGCGTTTTCCGGGCGATCCAGAAATGATCAATTTTCAACGCGACAAGTTGGGGGGGCAGGTCTTCGGCGCACCCTTTATCGGACGTTTTGAACAGGCAGACGGGAAGGTTGTTCGATTCCCTATGGACACGCTCGGTACAACAACGGCGCTCTATTTCTGGTCCAAGGACGACCACGGAATGGCAGACCTTGAAGAGCTCGCCGTTGCTTGGAAGAATGTACCATCCGAGGATGCCGTGCGAATGCGATTCGTTAGTATGAACCTAGATGGCCTGCCTGATGCGGGTGAGAGCATCCTCCGTAGTTTGGGACTCGATTGGCCGGCACTCAAATTGCCTGGCGGACGAGAACATGCGATTTATAAGACATATGCACGGCGAGATCCTAGTATCATCACAGTCAGTCCTACGGGCTATGCTGCGCTTTTCATGTCTGGTGGGCGACGTAGCCGCGGCTATGAACGTAACCTACAGTCGATGCTGGCCCGAGTGTGGACGAAGGCGCACTATACCGGCCAACTGCAGTCGATGTTTACTGGTGAATGCCTGATTGTAAATCCTACAGGGGATTTTGATCCCGCTGCTCCGCCTGAATGGAAAGCGGTTGCCAGCAGTAACTCAGAACCGGTTGCTTCCCTTACTAGAACTAATGCTTCCGTACCAGCAGAGGTTTTGGCGTCGATCCAAGCATGTTTTATTAAAACGCCACTGCGTTATCGTGCGCCACTGGATCAGGTACGTCTTGGCTTCGAGAAAGCCGACGTGCTGTGTCGCCAGGCTATCGCTGAATACGCCGACGCTGGGGACCTGTGGATCGTACGCAATCGTCGCATTATCGCACTGCTAGGGTTGTGGCAACTAAACTTGGATCAAGCTCACCTAGACGCTGCCGTCGCAACGGCTAAAGCTACGCTTGCCGGGAGCTATCCACAAGGAACTGATATCGTCGCTCGGTTTTGTCTAGCGAAACACGAACTGCGTGCCACGAACGCGGAGCCGGCGTCGGTGATCAACCGCATGATTGAGGAAACCGGAGGGGGTCAGGCGTCGGGTAATGTACTCGCCGCCGCTGCAGTCCTAGCATTGGATGTTGGCGATCGAAGTTTACACGAACAATATCGCCGGACTTTTCTTGATAAACACTCTGGTAACCCTGTGTTGTGGACTGCCACGTCATTCCTCCTAGATCGGTATCAACGGTATTGGCTATACCACCCACCTTTCGTTGCCGGTTGGACTTATGGTCGGCGTCAGGGACATTTCCTTGCGACCGGTCAACCCGAGGATGCGACGCGCACGCTGAATGTTGAATTCACGACCCTCGATGGAAAAACCGTTCGAATTCCCGAGTCGTCGGCGGGAAAATGGACTGTTATATCTTTTATCCAAGACGTGCAAAGCAGTGGGGTCATGCGAGGGAAGAGTAACTATATCAAGACGCGACCCTTTGACGACGTAAATTTATTCGTAGCGGTACTCACCGACGACGTGGAGGCGACGAAGGCGGTTGTGGCGGATCGTCAGAACCCAGAGGATTATCCTATAGTACTCGTTCCCGGTGGGATGCAAAATTCGATCGTGCAGGAACTGGGGATTCTTGAAGAGGATACACGACCCAATATTGTAATTCTTCGGCCCGATGGCAGTGTCGCTGCAGCGTTATCAGGCATGACAATGAGCACCCAACATGGCGACGTAGTCCAGAACGTGATCGAATGGCATGACGAGAAGGCCGTGGAAACTGCGCTCGCGCGAAATGATCTCGACGAAGCCAAACGATTGGCCTTTGCATACGCCCCAGTCGTAGGTCCCGCTTCGCCTGATCGGAAACCGGCGAAAACGATCTCCGTGCCGCACCTGCGCAGCCGCGCTCGGGTCTATATGGCGATGAAGCAGTGGCAGTCCGCGTTCGACGATGCCGAGCAGGCGTATCTGGCCGTCAACATCAAAGCTGGCTGGCTTAGCATGAGGACTGCCGAGTTAGAAATGACCGAGAAATTGAAGGCTACAGTTATCTTAGCTCGCGAACAGGCACAGTCCGCCGGAAAATAGTCCCGGCGGCGTGATGTGTTGGGTTAGAACTTTCGCTGTTGGCAATTATTACTTCTCCCCAACGCGGCGGCATTTTCCATTTGAACCGCTGGCAGGTGAGAGGGTAGGATGGGGAAGGAGCACGCGTTATAGAATTATTGGTCGATTTATCACCGCAGTCGTAGAACGGTAACTACGCAGTAGGCAACGGGCAGTGGAAATTTTACACTCTAAAGAAAATCTTCATGAATATTCGGTCAACATCGATCAACCATAAGCAGATCTATAATCTGCGAACGCATGGAGACAAACTGTCCCAGCTATCCGGGCCATTTCCGTCGCTCGTCACCTTTCTCGAACAGATGCACGACAACTGCCCAACTGAACCCTTCTTTAGCGGTCCCCGTTCCTCAAGCATCCACGCTGGCCCAGTGCCAGTCTACGAACAACCCACAACTAACCCTCGCTGCGAACAAACGCTGCACGGTTTGCAAGTAAATGCACATCGTTTCACAGAACGCCATGAACAAGTGCAAGTCTACATGCTCGAGAACGATAACTGCACGGTAGCAATGGAAGTTCCACTCTGGGTCAACTATCAAGAAGCGGGCGTATTTCAGACGTTGATGACAACCGATCAATTCCTTTCTGGCCACGTCGATGTATTGTCAATTGAAGACGGTCGGATCTGGATATGGGATTACAAGCCAAATGCATATAAAGAACGCTGGGTTCACGTACAGCTTTCAGCCTATGCGCTCATGTTGTCTCACCGCACGGCGATCCCGCTAAAGAACATTCGGTGCGGGTACTTCGATGATAAGTCCTGCTTCACATTTACGCCTAGGCAAACGCATATTGATTGTTTTGATTTCTACTCGTTTGTGCCAGCAGATCAAACTCGACAAACGTTGTTCCAGCAGAAACCGCCTAAACACTTTATGCCGACGATCCACTTCGATGAACAAGGGCATCACCATATCGACATCCCTGAACCGCCTCCGCAAGCCCAACAGCGATCTGGATCGGGCGTCGCTCGTGCACCGATCGGGTCTTTCCGCATCGTCAAAGACGGTGACACCACGACCTTTGATACACTTGGAATCGAGAAACCGGAATCCGGGCTGCATCTTAGCACTCTCTATAGCTGGTACTTATTTTCAAATGAGCATAAATCGCTGACTGAAATAGCGAAACTGCGAGAAATGAATGAAAGCACGATCTCCGGTCACCTGTCTGATGCAGCACTGGACGGATTACTGGATCCCCTTCTTGTTGTAAACCGGCAATCGATTGATATGATTTGTGAGTGCATCAACAAACTACCCGAGGACGCCGAGGGACGACTCAAACCGATCTTTCTCGCCCTCAAGGAGGAGTTTGACTATGGACAGATTAAGTGTGCGATTGCATTAGGAAACCGTAACGGATTGATACTCAATGACCAGTATTTGTAGATCCTTACTTTAAGGCTTTCGGCGAAGGTAAATTTAAGGTTTTGTTTGTGTTGATAATTGGATTTGATATTTATATACTTAGCTCGAGATTTACACGTTTATTAACAGAAATGAGATTGGCTATTAATATTGCAACACAAGACATTTTGAAAAAGGTTTATGCGGATGACCATGTTACGCCAGCGGAAATTATGGCAATACGGGATCATGCTCGCACGATGCGAGATGAAATAGCAACACTCGATGGTGAAGATAGTGCAATTGTCCTATTTTTAGATAAACTTAATGAATTAGCAGAAACCATGCAGGAAAGAATGTTGGAAGTACGTAAAGCTGACTACACGGACCTCAGTAAGATGCAACTTCTTTCATCTATTGAAAACTATGTGGCACTGCTAAAAGCAAATTTTGAAGCGTTTTCAAAATAGCCCTTTAGCTGACAGGGCACTGCGAGCGAGAAACTATACCGTGAGTGGCGAAAAAATGCTGATCAACAAGACTGCGGGGAAATTGTTGGTACAATTAACCAGTATATAATTGAGCCACCAGCGGTTTATGCCCCAGACCCTAATAAAACATTAACGACGGTAAAAACAATCGGAAACAACAGCAATCACTTGTCGGCGACCGCAATAAGACGGATCCAGAGAACTTGGTGCGGCGTTTTACTGCTGACGCTGTTGGCCATGTCCGCTGGAACCGCCGCCGCCCAACAGGCGCCGCTCCGCGTCGGCATCAAACAGGTTTCCCCATTTGTCATCAAGGGGGCAAATGACAGCTACTCAGGAATCAGTATCGAGCTTTGGAAAGAAATTGCCGAGCTCCTCGATGTTGAATTCCAGTTTGTTGAAAAGGCCAATACCAACCAGCTCATTGAGGCCTTAGAGAACCGAGAATTGGACCTTGCAATCTCCGCAATCACCATGACTTCCAACCGACTTAAACGGGTGGACTTTTCAAATACGATGTTCAACTCGAGCGTAAGCGTAGCCGTACTCAGCAAGCCCCCAGGGATGATGGACACGCTGTTTTATTTCTTCAATTCATGGCTGCTAAACGTGCTACTAACTCTCGCAATGATCCTCATCGTGATCGGGACCGTTGTCTGGCTGGTTGAAATGCGACGCAATTCGGAGTTTCCCCGAAGCCCTGTCCGCGGTATAGGGCAGGGGATCTGGTGGGCCAGTACCACGATGACCGGTGTCGGATACGGCGACACAGTCCCCCGCAGTGTTCCGGGCCGAATGTTGGGTGTGGCCTGGATGTTCATTGGTGTCCTGATGATTTCGAGCTTTACTGCTACGATCGCCTCCTCACTAACGAGCGAAAACATCCGTTCCCACGTAGATGGCTTGGTCGACCTATCGCGATTGGACGTGGGAGCCGTGCACGGCGAAAACCCGCTAACGCTGTTGGGCAGGCAGGGCATTAACGCGCAGGAATACGATACACTGGACCACGCGTTAAAGGCGTTGGTCAAAGGGGATCTAGATGCCGTGGTCCATGACCGGCCGGTTATTCAATACCAGTTCCACAACGATCCTGTACTCGCAGCTGCTGTTGAAATGTCAAATATCACATTGCGAAAGGAAGAGTACGGGATTGCCGTCTCGCTACCTGCCGATCCAAACCAGCGTAACACTCTAGTCGACCAAATCAACGCCGCCCTCATCCATGTCAAATCCAGCGGCCGATACGACGAAATCATCGAACAATACCTAGGGTTGTAATTTGCTCGGACCAACTTGCTAGGATTCTCGACCTCGGCGCTCAGGTATTTGTCGTCTGTCGTTCACTGTGCTATCATGAATAATTGCAGTTAAGCTAACCGAATATATCTTGTAGTAATTTCAAAGGGTTTGTTTTTGTCGCTGGAGCGAACGTAATATTTTGATCTCAGCTGGTGTACATATGTTACAGAAATACGCAATTACAGCTTGCACTTTATTCTTACTAGCAACGTGCAACTCTATTGGTGCTGAGGAGGGTAGGATAAGTAGTTACAAACACATCGACCTGTAAGTCGTAGAAGAGTCACCATTGAGCATGCAACATTAGGCAGGAAACGGGTGCTGCGTTTTAGGACGAGTCTTTTCCAGCACAGCGCAAACGCAATTCCCATGAGAGAGATTGAATTAATGACATCTAGAAAAAACCTACTTGGAACAATTCAGGAACTACAGAAGATAAAGGTCGAAAATCTCTCCGTCGAACAACGCCATAAAATCGTAGCCTCAATAGACCGCAGGTACGATGAACTCAAAGACACCGCAAACGAGCTTCTCGATTCCTCAATTGGTAAATTGGACAATGGAAATCCTGATACCATTTCGGATTGTCGCAAGCATTGTGGACGAATCAGCAACGAATTGAAAGAACTTGATGAGTTGAAATCAAGAGTTGTAGATTCTATTGAACGCACGCTTATCAAGGACCGCATGACGAAGTTTTTCGGGGGCGAAAAAAACTACATTGCTTTTCAGTTCTTCGTCTCGGTGTTGATTATGTTCGTATTAACCTTGTTGGTTTACGATATGGTTGCCGGCGAAGATGAGACACGACCCTTGTTTCTTCAAAAAAATACCATTTTCTGGATGGATGCCACTTGCTGTATTATCTTTATGTCGGAATTCTTCTTACGTCTAAAATGCGCGAACAGTAAATCCTTTGTTTGGCGTAATCATTGGGTGGACTTTATCACTTCTATTCCGATACCCGGCGGTGCGCAAATTGCACGATTTGGGCGATTCGCGAGACTTGCCAGATTTTTAAGGTTTGCCAGACTATTAAGGTTTATGCGGCTATTCTTTTTGCTGTGGAGAGGTATGGATAAATTTCGAGATCTGTTTGACATTAAGCTCATGAAAAAGACCCTTAAGTGGACAATTTTATGTACTGCCGTTGGAGCCGTTCTTGTCTATTACTTGGAAGGCGTTCCCGCCGAAGGAACAGGAGAATTTGGGGAACAGGTTAAGGATTTACCGTTAGCCATTTGGTGGAGTTTTACAACGGTACTTACTGGCGGCTTTGGAGATATACATAACCCAGTAACTGTTTCTGGACAGGTTCTGACCGGAATATTAGTCATTATGGGGATGATTTTAGTTGGCGTGTTTACGGCAACATTGACAACCATCTTCGTTGGCGAACAGGCGGAAGAAATGGAAAAGATATCATTAGATTTAGGTCAGCGAATCGATCAATTAGCAGAATCCGTGGAGAGGCTTAAGCCCAACAATGACGCCTAAATTGCAATTGCCATCCGACAGCGGATTTTAAACAAAACGGTTTAACCTTTAACAGCACCTTCTAACTGGCGACACAGGTCGAAGATGATCCGCATGTTTGCCATGGCGTGGGGTTCATCGGATTCGTAAGCCCCTTCGTGACCAAAACACATAGTTTTCAAAGCCGAAAGACGACCAATTTCGTGGGGAATCCTTTCGATGGTCGTCGGTAGTATGAGATGCTGCAAAGAACTCAGTTGGCCGATTGCCTTGGGAATATTTACTAGGCAGGTTGATGATAGATCCAGTGACGTCAAGGAGGTCAGACCACCGATCGAGTCCGGAAGATGAGTTAAACCGGAACCACTAAGATCCAAAGTTTGTAATTGGGATAACTGCCCGATCGATTCCGGTAGATCCGTCAAACTCGAACCGCTGAGATCCAGACTCTCCAATTGTGACAACTGCCCGATCGAGTCCGGAAGATGCGTTAAAGCGGGACAATTAAGACACAAACTCTCCAAATGTGACAACTGTCCGATCGAATCCGGAAGATGCGCCAATCCGGAACCACTAAGATTCAGATTTTTCAATTCTGACAACTGTCCGATCGAGTCCGGTAAACTTTTGAAAAGAATGCCTGTAAGGCTCAGTTCCTCGAGGGCACACAAATCGCCGATTTCCTTGGGTAACGCACTAATCGAACAAGAGAGTTCCAGTTGTTTCAGATTTTCCATACCGGAGAAGGACAACTCGACGAGGTCTGGCGCGAAAATATCGGCCTGCTCCAGTGCAGGCAAATCCTCTAGGTGAAGCGCGGTTATCCCTAGATTCAATTCCACCACGCTGAGTTGGCTCAAGCCAACCAAACGAAGATAGGTGAGATTGCTAAGCCGTTTAAGGCTTATTCTCTCGAGGGTCTTATTGCGTGTATCTCCAATGAACTCTTCAACAACGCTTGAAGAGATCCAATCTCGGAAGTGGCCACTAATATCCAAGTAAGGTGATGACGATTCAGAGTTCTCGATTGCCTGTTTGCTTTTTAGTCCGATCATCTCGCAGAATCGGTCAAACACCGAATCGTTCTTTGCAGCGACCGCGATCTTGGCCGCTGCATCCACCACTGCTGGCGAATCCGAGCGGAGCAGACGTTCTATCAATCCGCTGGTCTCGAAAACAGCAACATAATCTTCGGGAAGGGCCACCTGTTCCAGAACCAATATTGCCATTGCAACATTATCGGGGTCTCTTGAATGGAGAAGTTTCCGCACGCGAGCCAACCGTTTGCGATCCAATGACCCGGACGATACGGCCGGTTTTTTTCTGCTAGCCCGTTTCTTTTCCCTAGCGGTGATCATCTTGTTTACCTGTTTATCCGTCAGCGTCGATAACAGATCCTTCAGATACGGCTTAGGTCGAAATCGCACCGTCGAGATCATCTTTGTCTCAGGTGCCTCATCGTTGGTGACTAAAAAGGTCCCCAGTTGCTGAATGGTGATTTTGCCGCTCTTTACCAGCGTTGCACAGATCTCTTGTTGAACAACGTCAATAATTTCCGCGGCTGATTCTAAGGTTACTCCGATCTTTTCTGCGACCACCTTTTTTAAACTAGATGTCTTTGCGTTTTGCGTCTGCTCAATAAGACGGATAAGCTTCGGTGCCGGTCGGAACGAAATGTGGATCCCTTTTTCGCTATCCGGGCTGGATTCATCTAGAACCGAAAGCTTGCCAAACAATGACAGATTCAGTTGTTTTTCAGCAGCCAGTTTGTAGGGGGCGTAATCAAGAAACTCATTCGCAAACGACCGGCACTCAGCGTGAGTAAATCCGTTAACCCAACCGTAACGTGCATCATAATAGGCACCACGAGCCTGGTTGAGCTTATCGGCAACCAGCGGAATAAGTTTTGAAATCGACATAGTTCATCTCGCGCTATGTGTAGGACGTATGGACTAATTTAAGTGAGCTGGATATTGGCGCCGAAAGCGAGGTATTCTGTCGTGCCATCTGGAGTAATCACCCAGAGCAAACGACAAGTAGGAGAAACTGTCGGCTTTTCGGCATAACCGTCGGTAAGGTATATGATACCGTCAAACTGTAATTGGCGATTGTCTCTCACGTATTGCATTACCGGATTAAAATCGGTACCTCCACCCCCACCGAACCCTTCCGGCGTCTTGCCACGGTACGGGTAAACTCTCTGCACCACACAGTCACATTCGATCACCGTGACATCGGCACCGTTGCGCCACATGCCGCGCACCTCTGCAAAAAAAAGCTCCAACGCATCGATATCAATTGAGCCCGAGGTATCTAGGGCTACCAGAATTTTTTGGAATCGCTTTATTTTGATTCCCGGTCGGGTACCAAATCGTTTGCTTACTCGCTTAATGGTATGTACCACTCGAGTCCGACGACTACTTGCACCGAACAGTCGCAGTCGCCTCCGCCAATCAACTTGGGGTTTACGCTGAGCTAGAATCATAGCAATCAGGTCGGCAATTGACCCAGGAATGGTTCCCCAGTCCTTCACTGGTGTTCGGTCTCGCGCGCGGATCAGCAGATTCTCGACGGCATAACTTGTTGCCGTATCCGCAGCACCCCAGTGTTGATGGTCGCCATTGCGTTCTTGCAGGGCCTTGCGAAGGGCAGCAGCGGAAGCGGATTCTTTTTTCTTCTTGCTTCCACTTTGACCACCACCTTCACCTTCGTCTTCACCAGCGCCTTCGTCTTCACCTTCGTCTTCACCTTCGTCTTCACCTGCGTCGTCACCTTCACCTTCACCTTCGCCTTCACCTTCACCTTCGCCTTGGTCACCTTCATCTTGAGAATCGGAACTCATATCCGGGGAATAATGCGTAATCAGTGCAGCATAGTAATTTTCCAATGTGTCATTCGGGTTCAAATTCAAAGCTGCAAACGTGTTAAGAGTAATAGACCCGTCTGGCAGTGACGACTCGCGAACAAACTGGTTAACCACTAGGTCCGCAGCAATATCAAATACGTCGTTGATGTGTTTGTCGGAACGCCGACAGCAATGGGAGAAGGCGACATGCAACGCTTCGTGTTTGATCAACGCGGCTCGCTGTTTCTCGGAGCGGATCGTCTTCAGGAAATACTCTTCATTTATCAGCAAGCGTGGTCCGAATGAATTGAGCTGCAGCCCAACCGTTTCGGTTCGATCCGAAACTTCGCGGGGGATGCCGCCTAACAAGTGGGCAAAAAAGGGCTCCTCAATCAGGAGCCCAATAATCGTTCTTGATATGGATTCATGAATATCAGGCATGAACGTCCTCTTGTGGGTTAAGAAATTACATTGCGTCGATCAGGAGGAAGGCCAGTCGTTTGTCTCTCAGCATTTCAACAACCTTCTCGCTGGCGTGCTTCTGGATATCCATCACCATCGCCATTCTCAGGTCATTGGGGATCACGTCCTCCGAAAGGAAAGAAACTAGGTTGTCCTTATGTTTTTTACCTGGCTTGTAATTGTCCATCGTAATATGCAGAAACATACGGGTACAGATCGCAGATAAACGATCGATGCGATGCCCGCCGCTTGCGCTCTTGGCGAGACTTGCAATCCGCTTTTTTATCGGTGCAAAAGAACTGGCATCCAGAATCTCTTCCGGAGAAATCAGCTCGGTCAACTCATCATTGACAAAACTGAGAAAGGCACCCACGGTCGTGTCGTCGAGCGAACTGTTTGCTAAAACCGCTACCAGCTCTGCTTCAGCCTTTAGATCAGGAATATTGGAGATCTGCTGGAAGAACTGGGTCAATGTTCGAGGCGTTGTCCGCTTGCCGGTGACGGTCTCTGGGTAGTTAAGAACAAATGAAATTCCCCGAGGATCGACGCCGGACCGTGAAGCCCAAAACGCCCACGCCTTGGCATCAAAAACCATGGTGACGTGCAGCATACGAGTGAGCATGGCATCATCCATGGGTGTGACCGAATAATCGCCTCCCTCGGGATTTGCTGTGGCAACGATCTGCCACTGCTCGGGTAACTGCCAAGAGAACATCTCGAAATTCTGGAGCAACTGCATTAGGCCACGCAGGATGCGATCGTCAGCGCGGTTGATATCATCGAGTAACAGTATCCCAGGGCCTTTTTCCGTTGGCACCCAGTCCGGTGGCGCGAATACAGTGTATTCATCGCCGACAATTCCCTCGTCCGGGTCGATGATAGTCGGCATCCCATGAAGATCGCCCATTTCCTCGAACTGTGCGGGCGCACAGTAGGCGAATTTCCAACCGTGTGATTTCCCGTAGTTTTCTACCAGTTGAGTCTTGCCCAGGCCATGGGTTCCCCAGATGCAAACGGGACTTGGACGGGCCGGTGCCTCCACCTCATTGTTTCGTTGAAAGATATGATCAAGCACCCCTAGGATTTCCTGCGCGTTTAAGCGACTTCCATACTGTAGCAATTCTTCCGACATCCGGTGGCTCCTCTGTTTGATTATCTAGTAGCTGAAACGTGTTTCTCTTAACTCAGTTCAAATAGGCCCATTCGGAAACTATCGAGTGTATGTATATGTCTAGCATAACCTCTCAACCGTGCTCTATTCAAGCAGTAAAGCGATGGACCATTTCGTAGTCGCTAGCTCTAACACTCTGTCACATTCCGTTGTAGCGGCGCCTTGAATCCGCCCGTTGATAGAGTAGGATGAATAGTCTCACTCGATCAGTTCGTCCACCCAATCACTGTTTGACTAACCTAACTAAGGATCTACAGATGGCCAGTAATATTATTGTGCAAATTGGTTCTGATAAATCGGTGTTCTCACTGAGGAAACTAGAACGTGCAAAACTCTACGGAAAGCGAAGACGGCTGAATCTGGACCTCGATGGCCAGCCCTGTACTCGCGCCGAATTAACGCATGACGGGTCGCTATTGATTAAATCAGGGATGACAAGCCAGGGATATTTTGATGAGGAACGCAACTGGATTCCCCGCAGTGAGCTGGTGGGGATCGACGCTAAAGGCAAGCTAGTTGAAAAGGTGCCGTCGACGTTGGGCGTGGCTCAAGATCTCGAGGGCCCAGTACCAGTAGAAGAAATTCTGGACTTATCAATTACATCGGTCTATATGCTCGATGCTGTCGAGGTCGCTCCGTCACTAACTGAAGCGCTCGATCAAGGTGACACCTTCCGCTTCCAATTCAATTATCGAGCCGATTATCACGCCGAATGCGCCTACCTAGTCAAAAACTCGACGGGTATGTTCGTCCTCGTCGGTTCACCAACTACTCCCCAATGGTGTGAGTTGGAACGCGTGGCGGTTGATACAGGTGAAGACGAGAGCATACTGGATGATGACCTCGACTTCGACATGTTTTAATTTACCGTAGTCTCATTGGAACCAAAGGACCGAAACAATGCATCTTCTACATTTAATGAACGCAAGTCAGCGCAATGCAAACGTCGCGATTCAGAGTATCCGGTATAAAGCAGAGATTAACCAAGGAGTTCCCGGTAAAGAACTTACCTTTCTACGTTACCTGCAGGCTGCTCCAAACGGACTTCACGATACACTTTCCGACACGTGTGGCGAGGAATATGGCCAAGCTCTAATCGACGGAGATCCCGAAATTGACCTCGATTTAGTTGGGCGCACTGTGGGGCCAACTAGGACAGTCTATCTGTCTGCATCCGGCGACGTCATGCACGCCGCGCCCGAGGTGGTGGATGTCGTCTACGCTCCAGACAAGTCAGAAAAAGAACGTCGCGCGGCTGAGGATACACCAGCGAATGTCCGCGAAGAGGTGCCTGTCCAATGGACCGGCCGCAAAATGCCCAAAAAGGACGTGGTTTGTCGTTTCGCTTTCAAACGCACGATTCAACTTCAACATGTCGACGGACTGACATACGATTTCTTATATGCCATGGCCAAAGAACTTCACGATGAAAACGTCTTAGTATTGATTGCCGGTGGTGAATCCGGCAAGGAGCCTCTTGTGATGCAAAGAAACGGTATCCCCTATCGCGGATTTCTGGAAGGACGCATCGACGGCGAAAAGTACCAACTGTTACTTCATCTTAGCAATATGGAACTCAAACGCTTTGAGTAGTAAGCCAAACGCACAACATCTAGGCAAGGGAATATTTGCATGAAATACATCGACTTGAAAAACGCGGATGCCTTGGGGTCCGGTCAGATTACTGGCCCGAACGGCCTCAACGACGCAGAGTTTCGGGACCAACTGATGCGCTATCGCCGCACGGTAGCCGGTAGTTATCGTGCCCTGCTGGTCGAGGAACTACTTACTGCACTACCTCCGGGTAAACTTTCAGCTTCACCCAAGATCGACGGTGAATTATGGTTCCTCATTTTGGACGGGGGGAAAGCTGTACTGGCCAACCCGCGAGGGCGACTTATCGTTGGCGACATACCACTATTGACCGAGGCGACTAAACACGCAGCAAACTGCACGGAGCGTACTGTTATTGCCGGCGAGTTATTCGTAGCGACTAAGGAGGGGCGACCGCGAGTGGGCGACGTGGCTTCACTGCTTTCGCAACGCGAGGATGCTTCGGTTGAGAAAATGGGGTTTGCTCCGTTCGACCTCGTTAGCGGCGGCGACGCCGAAGCTTCGATGCCAATCACCGATTACGCCAGTCGATTGGCGACGGTGCAACGGTTATGCAAAGGTGGTAAACGACTGAAGCCCGTGAAAACAGAGAGCATCAGTACGCCACAACGAGCTGTCGAACTCTTTACGGAGTGGGTCGACGGCGGCAAGGCGGAAGGTCTGGTTGTCCGCAGCAATGACGACCGTGTCTATAAAATCAAACCCTCGATTACCATTGACGCCGCCATCATCGGATACACCGAACGTCGCGATGACCCTAAGCAGGTCCGTTCTTTATTGTTTGCGCTGATGCGAGAAGATGAGACCTTCCAAGTCCTCGGAGCCAGCGGAAATCTTGGCGATGACAAAATGCGTGAACTGCTTATGAAAAAGCTGGCGTCGCATCAAATTTCCTCAAACTACCGGCAGGTTAGTGGTAGTGGTGCTCTTTATCGCTTCGTCAAACCGCAAACGGTCGCAGAAATTAAGGTTACGGACCTTCAGTCCCAGGACAGTTCTGGTGACGCTATCGAGCGCATGGTTCTGCAACTTAGTGATGATGGCTGGAGTTCTTTACGCCAAATGACTGGCGTTGCCTTGCTGCATCCCAGCATGGTGCGACTTCGGGATGACAAAGATGTCAACTCCCACGACATACGAGTGGATCAGGTATCGGAATTTTGCTTTATCCCAGATGCAAACACCAAGGCGGAAGCACAGACGCTCCCTTCCAGTGAAGTCATCCGCCGCGAAGTCTACCGTAAGGTTACTAAAGGAATGACTGCTGTACGAAAGCTCGTTATTTGGAAAACAAACAAAGATGACGCGGACCCGGCATATCCAGCGTTCGTCGTTCACTGGACTGACTATAGTCCTGGTCGAAAGGATCCGCTCAAACGTGAGGTCCGGACCGCTGCGAAGCAAGCGGTCGCTGCGAAAATTGCCGATTCCATGATCACCTCTAACATCAAGAAAGGCTGGGAGCCCGCTGAAGGGAACGGCAAAGACGAGACCACTGCAACTGTCGCCAATGATGCGAAACCCACCACGACTAAGAAGTCCGCCAAAAAATCAACTACCAAGAAAAAAGGCGGTAAAAAAACGTCAGCCGCCAAGAAAAAGAAGGGGTGAGAAAGGTCGATGTATTTCACGCTCGGCGAGGTACATAGCCTTTGCAAATTTGAAGGAAATCTCCGCTGTCACGCGAAGGCAATCGTCCCTAGTTCTAAGTCTTACGTTGGAAAGAGTTTCAGATGAGCGAAGATCGACAGCTAACAGAAGAACATCGAAATAAAATTGTGAGATTGCTGGAAAGCGGTAAGCTGGAGAATATTAATCTGGCGTTAAGTTTGATTGAGGAGACAGCCGACAAGGAGGATATTTCATGCTTGTTTACGCAAGCGGTGGTGCTCGTTCTCCGTCAACAACTGAACGACAGTGCGATCGGCGATAGCTTGCACACACAAGAACGAGTACTTTCAATCTTGCGTCGGCGGCATAGAAGTGACGACAACGATAAAGCGGAGGCAGACGCATTTAGCCTTGACGACGGAGATGGAGCGGACGCAGACGAATTTAGGCTCACCGATGGAGATGGAGCCTAAGCAGGCGGATTTAGGCTCACCGTCCCAGGTATTAACAAATCAGGCAACATCGACGTCGAGGCACATGGATGCGAGTTCCACGATTCCTGTCGCTAGTAGAATCTCGTCCACTCAACAATTTATGCGCCTTCTGATTGCGCCGTTTGATATTTATTTATTGTTTCCAAGAGGCCATCTTTTTCTGCCGGACTAGCCACTTCGATTGCCTGTTTAGTAAATTCAATGGCCTTTGCATAATCACCTACCGCGGCATGTGCAGCAGCGAGCGTGTCAATAAAGTTATAGTACTGCCAGCCGTCGATTTCACATAAACGCTGAGCTAGCGTTACGGCCTTGGGCCCATCTCGCAGAGTCAGATCTTCATTGGTGGCAAGTGTCCACGCGAGGTTGTTGAAACTCCAGAGAAACTCCTCCGACTTTTCAATACTACTTTCATGCAGTCGGCACGCCTCTGCAAAATCTACATTTCCATACGCCTCACGATACAAATCTATTGCCTGTTGCAGGTCGTCGTTGCCTTGAGCTGTCCGAAGTGATGCCAACTCAAGCCAAAACCCCATGCCAAGGTCTGGATTTAATCTGACCGACTGTTCATACAACGACAAGGCTTGTTCTTGATCGCCACTCGCTTCATGGTATGTGCCAAGCACTCCAACTATAAGTCCAAAACGACGACGTTCGACACCACTTGAAGTTTCAAGAGAATCAGGTAGGTGCTCTTGTAGTATTTGAGCCGCACCGTCCTCGATCGTCTTAAACGCTTTAATATCCACGCCGTCTTGATCTTGCAAGAAACCTTCTGCCAACTCCGAGGTAAGTAAGGCGAAGCGGGTTTCCATAATTGCCGCGGCCGTATCAGGGATGTATTCGGGACTGAAAGCTAACTCGTACGGAAATAATGCCAGAATATGAGCAGCGTCATCGGAAAGATCTTCCACTCCGGAAATATCAATACCGCCTTTGTGTGTAGCCAGTATTGCCGCGGTCTCTTTGTTGACCGCGTTCAAGGCAGAAAGAACGAGAAGACCCTTAAAATCTACAATCGCTTTTAAGGTGTCTGCGTCAATCGTCGTCATTCCTATCAATGTGAGTTTCTGACGATCGACGCTCAAAGCTGCTGCTACTGAACTATCGAGCTGCGTTAATCCATCAAGCCACAAGACTCCCGCGTATTGCTGCAAGCTTGTAGCTTGCTCGAGTGACAACGACGTTAAACCGTCCAATCCCAAAGTTCCCACGGAGCAACTCCCGAGCACCTCCATGCACTCGTTTGATATAGTGCTTAGACCGTCCAACCTAATTGTTTCACCTTTGAAACCGGCGAACAACTTCAACACTTCATCATCGATTTTTGTAACGCTAGAAAAACCTGCGCCATCGAGCCGTGATATATAGCTTTCGACTAACGCAATGTGCCCGGGGCAATTTGTAAGCTTCTCTAACGCCGATAACACAATCGTTCCGTTAGCTTGAGAAAGGGCCGATGCCACTTCATCCGACACCGTCGTTAAACCACCGAGTACCAGAGAACCACCATCCAAGTTATATTTTATACACTTGGCTAACTCAGTCGAAATATCGGAGATACTGTCGAGATGTACGTCCGGATGTTTGACAATCGCCCCCATGGAATCCTCGGTAATACTCGAGACCCCAATATTAAGTACCGCCTTGTGTTTTGCCAATTGCTCTGCCGTCTTTACATCAAGAGTTTCTAGAGCATACAACGATATCTGGCACTCCAATTGAGCCAATTCGCTGGCCGCTGCTGCGTCTAAAACCCTCAAGTTGTTAAACGAGACTACCCAAGTTTCTTCGTCCACACCGGCCACAATTTCCTTAGCTGTTGCGACATCCAATTCTGTTAGCGAGTCTGAGTCAACTGGCAGTTTATATTGAGTATCTACCAGTGCGTTTGAGATAATTTTCTTCAATTCATCATCCCAGACCTCCTCGTAGAGCTCCGTCAAGATGGTTGCCGTGTCTTCGGTAATTCCGGTACCGGCGATATAACGCGCCGCAATTTTTTGCATGACAACTTCCTCGCTTTGCACAAAGGTACCTAGAGAGTCGGCTATTGTTTCATGTTGCGGGTGCCCTTGAATAAGCAGGTCGGCTGCGGCAACATCATCTTCAAACACCTCCCCCATTAACTGGGCTGAGGCAAGGTATTCTGCCGCGGAAGCGGGCTCTGTTTCAATAGCGCCTCTGAGCAATTCGCTATCAGGCGACTCAACCCAATCAATAATCTCCTGGATGTTCTCTTTTGTATAGTCTTCTTCCGCTTCACTAAGTTTCGCTTCGAGGAGCTGCAGGACAGTTTTTTCATTGCATTTCTGTGTAAGATCAGTGCCACATGCAACGGATGCTTTGATTGTCTTAAGTTGGTAACCATAGCTTTCGATGGCATAGCGATGCATCGGTCCGTTGCCGTCGCTGTCAGTCTGGTTCACGTCAACTCCACAGCATGCCAATATTCGAGTAGTAGGAATACTGTCGACGCAGCATGCCACAGTGAACATAGTTGCGCCATTTTCTTTACTGGCGGCGTTGACATCAGCACCCGCTTCAATGAACAGATTCACGAGCGCTATTTTCCGACCACTAATCGCTAGTTCCAAGAATGTTTTACCGTCGTTATCAACCGCGCTGATGTTGAATCCAGCTGCTAGTAATGCATTTGCAAGTTGTACACGGATAACATCATCATCAAAATCGTAACTGCCAACCACCTTATGCATTGCTGATTCCGGGTCGGAATACAGTTTACGAGTACCATTAACGTCAACTCCGTTTGCAATTAAGGTCTCGACCACCTCAAGGTTACCGTAGTTGCAAGCAAATATCAGTGAGCTGATATCGTCAACTTGCGCCCCTTTGGCAGCCAAGTGTTCAGCTAGTTCGGCATGCCCTTTTGCCACAGCGGCGACATGGGTGGATTGCCCAGATTTCATCGTTTGGATATTAGCCCCCTTGCCAAGTAGCATGTCAATAATTTCTTTTTGTCCATTTAGAGCTGCTGTAATGAGCGGCGGGTCACTCCAGCTGCCACCATCAGGACTGCTATCTTCGTCAAGTAGTCGCTGTAAGAGTTCTGAATTGCCGGTTTCACAAGCGTGAGTTACCGCTGCATCCGTATCTACTTCGACGCCTTGGGTCTCAAGTGCTGTGAGGATTTCGGGAATATTTCGTTTTTTCGCTCGCAGCCATACACTGATATTGTCATTCCAAAGGGTTGTATCCAAGTCCGGTGAAAACTCAAGTATCGTTGTGACAAGATCAATGCTGTCCAACTCAATCGCAACAATTAATGGCGTTTCACCACTATTATCGTCTTGGATATCGACCTCCGCACCGGATTCTAACGCAGATCGAACCGCAGCTATATCCTTGTTACGTACGGCCCCCAATAGGTCACTGCTGTTGCTGCCTTGTTCCTGATACGCATCCGTTTCGCCATCGACTACATCCTCGTCGTCATAACCGTCTATCCAACTTCCACTGGGCGTGCTCGAAAGAATCACTTTTGTCCAACAATTCGGGTACTCACCTTGAATGCCAATGGACTGGTCATCGTCAAGTTGTATGATCGAGATAGCTCGGCGTTCCCTCATAGCAGCATTCCATTCATCTTGCGTGGCATAACTGGCATTTTGAATAGGACCATGGTCAGCAACAGCTTGAGACCAGGGGGTAGAGTCTGGGCCTAATCCTTCGCGTAGGTCGAATTCTTTGCAGACGACTGTTTCGTTGCTTACTAAGCACTCAATGGCTTGTGCCATCGATGACTTTAAAAACGCTGTGATATTATTAAAGAGATAGGCTTCAATCTTGATTCCATCTTTACTGATGCCATCCTCATCCTCCCCGAGGGTATGAAATTCAATTCCTGCAGACGCGTTTCCATACCAACCGGTATGAGAATACTGAATCCTCAAATCCGTGCCTCGTTGAATATCTAGACGTCCAGTACCTGGTCGGAAATCCATATAATATTCATCGTCACTCGGCGCTAGAGCCGTATTGCTGAGGTCCACTATCTTGGCCAGTTCCTGCGCCACTGTCTTGCCGGAATCCAGATCGTCAGGAGATTTAGCAAACTCAGCGATGCCGACCAGTAAGTCCCGATACGTTTCGTTTATCGACTCATCATAAGCGGCCAACCTGTGACACGCGTTACCGCCCGCCCACGTTGTCTCCACACATAGAAACCCAAAAGGTCCGTCGTCCTCAAGATAATGTTCCAGCAGTTCCGCCGTAGTTTTTTCCTGAGATTGAGCATATTCGGGACGGAGTTTGCCAAGTTCTTTTGCAAGCGCGGACGTAATGATATTTGTAACTGCTTCCTCTTCAGGTGTAATAACATCATCATTGCCAGTGATAATTCCAATCACCCGCAATACATCCATAGAAACGGCTAACCGCAATATCGAGGCCCCGGTTCCATTTCCGTAGAATTGCATTAATTCGGTACCGAGGATACTATCGCGGTTAGTATCATCAAGGGTCGATTCAGCGCATTGGTGGATGGCTATGATTTGTTCTTTAATTGTGAGCAGTTCTTGAGCAGGCATGGTGTGTCCTTGATTCTGAATGACCTAAAGTCTAGATACTCTTAATCTTACCCTCTAACTCGAGACCGTTTCAAAGAGAAAACACCGTGGTTTGGCGAGAAGAATCAAATAACCATCTAGTTAATAGGGTGTGTTTCATCATCTTAAATCAGCGAATACATGTGTGCGAGGCGTAAAAAGGATCTTCCGCGTCAGCCCGAGATTATTCCTCAATGCGGCAGCACACTGCAAACGCACGTGATTGTCTTCAAGCTTGTGAAATGGGCACCCCAAGAGTAACATGGACTTCGTAAGCATTTATCGAAATCATCGGAGCACCCTTCTCAAGAGTATAGATTGTCCCGGAAAAAACGATGAAAAACAGAATATCAATCTTGTGTCATTTACTGTTTGTACTCCTCTGCCTCAGCAAACTGTGCGGGCCCATCCACGCGCAAAACCGCTCCACCAACCGCTCGGCATCCATCTCCAATCAACAACGACAGGATCTTCTAAGATCCCTGCCGGCGATCAGCAGTTTCCGCAGCGATCCGAGCGACCAGTTTCTAGTCGACCTTGCAAATGTCCGCCGCGGCCATCCCTACCGCGGACGAGATGCGGAAAAACCCCATACCGGCGGTCACCTTTATTTCAATTTAGACAACATCCCGAACTCACCCAAAAGTCCCGCAAAGTATCCCTCGATCTATGCTGTCGCCGACGGCGTAATCACACGCGTCGACTACTCTTTTCAATTACGGGAAATGTTTGAACCTGCACTGAACCAACGCGTGGCCAACCAACGCTATGGCCTAGGGCTGACCTTCGCCCGCAGTGGCACTACCGCTATCACGTTTCACTACAGCATTGAACCGTTCATCGATCCCAAAGACCCGACGTTCTACGAGCCTTTTATCCTAGTCAAACCCGGACAACGGGTTAAAAAAGGAGAAATCATTGCCAGGATGTACATTCCTCCGATGAAATCCATCGCAGAAAAAACGCATATCCATTTCAACCTGATCCGCGAGGGAGGAGGTGGCTTCATCTCACCTTCGATTTTCAGCAATGATGTCGTCCGAGAATTTCACCGCCGCTGGAACCTCTTCCCTAATGACCCCGACTCGCCTATTCCACCCTGCATGGGGTATAAGCTTCAGGCCGATGAAAATCCATATCAACGAAAAGCCGTCACCACACTTTAAATCACGTGGATTACCTGCGTGTCCTCAACTGACATTGCGACGGTAACACCGCGACGGTCGGATTTTTGAAAATCTTCGCTAAAAAATAAATATTCGCTCTATACATTTAGTTAGAATAGAGAAATGCGTTTACCTCGGTTCTTAGTACTACTGTTTCTGTTGTGTTGGACAACTTTACAGGTCGTTGTCTCCTCGGAGATTGTACGCATAGAAGCATCTCCACCCGATGTGGCCTTGCGGGGCAAAGACAGTTCGTTGCAGTTGTTGATTACCGGATTCGATGCAACTGGGCGAGCACAGGATTTAACTCATCAAACCAAGTACAGTCGATCTGCGGCGGGGGTGGAAATTTCAGTCTCAGGAATTGTCCATGGGACAGAGGATGGAACAAGCACCATCACGGCTAGGTATAAAGGCAAGTCGATCAAGATACCGATATCTGTAACGGATTCGCAGGTTCGCCGTCCATTGAGTTTTACGAATGATATTATTCCAATTTTGAGCCGGTATCGATGTAACGCATCGGGTTGTCATGGCAAAGCCGAGGGCCAAAATGGATTTAAGTTATCCGTTTTTGGTTTCGACCCGTTAGCGGATTATCGCGCCATTACGATGGAGGCGCGCGGACGCCGAGTCTTTCCAGCGTCTCCGCACAAAAGTCTTTTAGTGCAAAAAATGAGCGGTGACCTACCGCATGGTGGAGGCGTGCTAATTCCTCCTAGTCGTGCTGAATATCGAAAGATCACAGAGTGGGTCGCCTCCGGATTCCCCTGGGAAAACATCGATGATGCGACAGTGGTATCCATCGAATTAACTCCGGCGGAGCGAATACTACCGATGGGGGAAACACAACAGTTGCGGGTCATGGCACAATTGTCAAATGGTCAACAGGTGGACGTGACGGAATTGTCCCAATTTCAATCCAACGCAACTTCACAGGCTCGTGTAGATGCTGACGGTCTAGTGGCCGTGGGACAAAAACCAGGTGTGGTTGCTGTGATGGCGACCTATATGGGGCGCGTGGACGTGTTTAGGATTTTTGTTCCTGAGGGCAATCCTATTCGCAAATATCCGGAGGTTTCAAATTCCAACGAAATAGACAAATCTATTTACCGCCAGTTACGCAAACTGAATATCATTGCATCCGCAGCATGCACCGATGAACAGTTTTTACGCCGCGTCTTTATCGATTTGACGGGAACAGTTCCCACAGCGGATCAAACCGCCTTGTTTTTATCCGACCTAGATCCGGATAAGCGAGAAAAACTAGTCGATGAGCGATTGGAAAGTCCCGAGTTCAACTCGTATTGGGCTTTAAAATGGTCGGATTTATTGCGGGTGGATCGACAAACTCTAGGGCATGAAAATGCTTACCAATATTATAGCTGGATCAAAGAGAGCTTTCGCCAGCACAAGCCGATGGACAAGTTTGCGCGAGAATTGATTACCACGTCCGGCCCGCTAGTCGATGCGCCGGCTGGCTTTTTCTACAAAGCAGTCAAGTCACCCAATCGAATGGCCAGCACCATGAGCCAGGTGATGTTAGGAATCAGGATTGAATGTGCCGAATGTCATCATCACCCATTTGATCGTTGGGGACAAACAGACTTTTTTGGCATGCGTGCCTTCTTTGCACAAGTTCGCTACAAGAAGTCCGCGCGAGGTGAGATGTTAATCGCACAGGGCAATCCAGTTACTAAACACCCCCGCACCGGCGAAACGATTCAGGCCTTTGCTTTAGGCACTCAAATGCCAACAGTGAATCCACTGAACGATCGGCGTGATAAGCTTGCCAACTGGCTAACGGCTCCCGAGAATCCTTGGTTTGCCAGTAATATTGCAAATCGAACATGGGCTCATTTAATGGGCCGCGGTATCGTCGAACCGGTTGATGATGTACGGCTGACCAATCCACCAACGAACCCCGAACTATTGGATGGTCTCACCAAAGCCTTCATCGAAGCGGATTTTGATTTTCGTGAGTTATTGAAACTAATCATTCGCACGGATGCCTACCAGCGGAGTTCAGCAGTAAACGAAACGAACGAGCGAGATGAACAAAACTATTCTCGCTTTCTGTTCAAACAACTCGAGGCAGAAGTGATGCTCGATGCAATCTGCCAAACAACCGGCGTTGCGGAGAAGTTTCAAGGCGTGCCGGCCGGTAGCCGCGCTATCGATTTGTGGGATAGTTCGGTACCGCATTACTTTTTAGCGACATTTGGTCGTCCCGTGCGAGCGACGGCTTGCGAGTGTGAAAGAATATCCGAACCAACGGTCGGGCAGGTGTTACACATCCTGAATTCACCAGGGATCGAAAACAAATTATCCCATGAAGCGGGAACGATCCGTAAAATAGCAAGTGAATATGAAGATAATGAAATGGCTATTCAACGACTGTATCTAACATTTTTTAATCGCTATGGCGATAAACAAGAAATCGCGATAGCGGTTCAATACGTAGCGGACGGTAGTAATAGGCGGCAAAGCTTAGAAGATATTGCCTGGAGCATGTTGAATTCGCTAGAATTCTTGTTTAACCACTAAGGCAATTCGCTGGGCGATGTGATTGAAACAAAGGACTAACCAATGAAAAATCCAAGTCGGTTTTGCGATGGAATAAAACGGCGTAATTTCCTGCAGTTGGGAGCAGCAGGCGCATTTGGGATGGGAGTCTCATTGCCGCAGTTGTTGCAAAGCCAAGCTTTGGGGAATAATCAGAATCGCACAACCAAGGATGTGTCACTGATTGTCGTGTTTCTGCAGGGTGGTTTGTCGACGATTGATACCTGGGACATGAAACCCGAAGCCCCCACGGAATTTAGAGGTGAATTTACTCCCATTTCAACCGCTGTACCTGGAATTCAGATTTGTGAACACTTACCGCAAATAGCCAAACACCAGGACAAATTTTCGTTGGTCAGGTCCTTTGGCCACGGTGACTCAAACCATGGTAGTGCTGACCATGCGATGCTGACCGGCTATAAGCCAGCAGCAGGTTTTAATGGCGGCCTTAAACCCAATAATCAAAAACCATGCCTGGGATCTATTATCTCCAAAGAGCAGGGTCCACGAGGTTCCGTACCACCCTATGTCTGTTTACCCAAAATGCATAACAGCGCCGGTTCCAGTTTCCTCGGGCCCACATCGGCTCCGTTTGTCGTTGCCGCTGATCCTAATGCACCTGATTTCAAAGTTCCCGATTTAATGCCGCCCGTTACCGTAGCTTCCAATCGTCTAGACAATCGACGCTCGCTGCTGCAGCGCATCAATCGGTATCAAGGTGCCGTGGAGACTCAAGCCAACCAAAATGCAAAGTCGATGAATACATTTCAACAAAAAGCGTTTGACCTGATGACGTCTGCAGCCACAAAACACGCGTTTGATATTGAACAGGAGAAATCGCAATTGCGCGAACAATATGGAAGAAACTCATTAGGCCAATCTTGCCTAATGGCCAGACGTCTGGTTCAAGCTGGAGTCCGTTGTGTGCTCATTGATCATATTGACTGGGACACACATTACAATAATTTTCATGTGCTGCGTAATGAACTGCTACCGCAACTCGACGGCGCGATGTCCGGTCTTTTAGGAGATCTGGATAATCAAGGAATGTTGGAATCCACGATGGTATTGGTTACCGGAGAATTTGGACGTACGCCTCGGATTAACAAGGATGCCGGCCGGGACCATTGGGGTCCCAGTACAACCATTGCCCTAGCCGGCGGCGGAATTCAGGGCGGCCGCATTATCGGAGCCTCCGATGAACGAGCGGAACGACCGGCAACGACGCCTTATGGTCCGGCAGATCTGATGGCAACTATCTATCGTGGCTTAGGTATTAGTCAGGAACAGGTGTTTTACACGCCCGACGGACGCCCAATTCCTATCGTACCTGGCGATGGAAAAGTAATCCCGGGACTGTTTTAACCCTCTACCTATAAATGAGACTGAAGCTATGTTCAGCTTACGATCACTGACTGTAATAATGCTGCTAGGTGCTGTTGCAGTGGAGAAACCGCTGCTGGCAGAACCACCTGGCGTGGCATATATCTTTCCAGCAGGCGGGCAACGAGGGAGTACTATCGATTTTCGCGTTGGTGGCTATTACCTTTTTGCGGAAGCCGATTTTGAAATGTTGGGAGTCGGCGTTAAAGGGCCAGTTCAGATCACGCCGCTGCAAACGACCTATTGGTTTGAAGGCCCGGTGATCCCGATGCCCGCGTCGCAGGCAAAAGAGGATTACCCTAAGGATACGGGTGGCACCTTGAGTGTTGCTACCGATGCACCTTTGGGATTTCATTATTGGCGGGTCTCGACCAGCCAGGGAATCACTCCTGCTATGAAATTTGTAGTTGGAGATTTGCCAGAAATCATAGAATATGAAATCGACGGCGATCCAATTCCGGTCGACGTGCAAGTGCCACTTACAATCAACGGTCGTATTTTTCCACGGGAAGATGTAGATGTGTGGCAATTTCAAGCGGTTGCCGGACAGTCTTATACGTGTGAAGTTATGTCAGCGAGACTGGGACTGCCGCTGGACTCAAGGCTCGAAATCCGTGACCCCGACGGACAGCAACACGCCGAGAACATTGATTTTTATGGAAACGATTCGCGGCTAAGATTCGTCGCGAATCAGTCTGGGGTTTACCAAGTTCGAATTCATGACATTAAGTTTGGAGGTTTGCAGAATTATGTTTATCGCCTTACGATTACCGATCAAACGCTGATCGACCATGCATTTCCCCTCGGTGGCCAAGCGGGCACGACTATTAAACCGGAACTGCAAGGGCAGGATGTTCCCAGCGATACCATTTCGATAAAACTGCCACAACACATGTCAGAGAACGGAAGCCCAAACACGACCATAGGTAGTTATAAACACCCGTTTGTTTTTCAGGATTACCGGGCAGGGTCGCTGAGCTTTGAAATCAGTCATCTGAGGGAATTTATCGAAAGCACAGAAACAGTTAGTGACGTTCTAGCAACGCCCGCGGTTTTTAATGGCCGGATCTTGCAACCAGACGAAATTGACAAGTGGTGGTTTTCGGCCAGCAAAGGGGACAATCTGCTCTTTGACCTGCGTGCCGCAAGACTTGGCTCACGATTGGATTCGATAATCGCCATTTATGACAAGGATGGCAATTTACTTAAACAACATGATGATATTGCTAATGGAAATACGGATTCATCTTTGCTGATGTCCTTTAAGGAAGATGGCGATTACTACGTCACGGTTGCCGATACCGTTGGTGGTCGCAGTGGTAAAAACTACGCTTACCGGCTAGTTGTGGATGTTCCGGTCAAACACGCCCCTGCCTTTACTCTTTCAATGCCAGGGAACAGTCTGACGATCATGCGTGAGCAAATAGTGAAGTTGAAAATAAAGGCCGACCGACGAGGTGAATTTAAGGAGGCTATCGATCTCACAGTAGAGGGATTACCCAAGGGCATAACCGCCACAGGTCTGAAAATCACCAAGGACAAGTCGGAAGTGGAATTGACGCTGAATTGTGATGACCAAGCGATTATACAGCGAGTCGAACTGCAGGTGATCGGGACGGCAGTTGTAGATGGTGAACCAAATTCTCAAGTGACCACGACTGAGGCACCTGTAGTCGCCACATGGGAACCAGCGGGTGATAACGAAACAGTTTTTGACACTCTGAAACTTGCTGTCGGCCTGCCAACACCGTTTAAAGTATGGGGTATCTATAATTCCGAATATGCGAACCGTGGATCGAGCTATACGAGAAAGTTTTTTATCGATCGAGGTGAATTTGACGGTCCGATTAAAATCATGTTGGCCGACACCCAAGCTCGGCACTTGCAGGGCGTCACAGGACACCTTTTAGTGGTACCTCCGGAAGATACTGAATTTGTGTTTCAGATCCAGTTACCCCCATGGATGCAAGTCGGAAGAACTTGTAGAAGCTGTGTCATGGGGGTTGCCGAGGTGACCGATCATGACGGCAGTCGCCATACCGTCAGTTACTCATCTCAGGAGCAGGCTGACCAAATCGTTTGTTTGGTGGCCCCGCGTCTAATGTTTGTCGACGCGGAAATTCAAACAGCAAGTGTTCAAGAGAACGGTTCTTTACACGTACCCGTTCGACTCAATAGAGGAACATTAAGTGGCAAAGCGGTGATCGAACTGGTGTTACCCAATCACTTGCGCGGGATTATTGCTGAATCAATTACTTTGCCGTCCACGGAAACGAAAGGGGTTTTGGANNNNTGCCAGAAACGCCGCGATTTTTTAACCAGAGTTTACCATGAAACAAATAATGGTCTGCCTGCTGTTAGTCCTGACCATGGGCGCGGGTTCGCATCCCGACGGCAACAGAACTGAAACTGACAAGGACCGCGTAATCGCTGACCAGCGCAACGATTATTCAATCGTAGCGTTTACGTCGGTTCCAGTGGCAAAACGGCCCAACATCCTGTTCTGTATTTCAGACGATCAAAGTTACGCCCACACCGGCGCTAACGGTGAACCGCAGATCAAGACACCCGCTTTTGACCGAATTGCCCGCGACGGCATACGCTTTACCGGCGCGTTTTGCGATGCACCCACTTGCGGCCCCTCACGTAGCGCTATTTTGACCGGACAACATATATGGCGACTGGAAGAAGCAGGGAACATCCACAGCACGTTGCCTGCTAAATTCACCACATACACGGAATTGCTGCAAGACGCCGGTTATGCCGTTGGATTTACCGGCAAGGGATGGAGCCCCGGACGACTTGAGCCGGGAGGTCGAACGATCAATCCAGCTGGCGCGGAATTCAACAGCCGCAAGCTGAAACCTTCGTTTAAAGGGATCACCAACAAGGATTATGCGGCCAACTTTGATGATTTTCTTGCTCAAGTTTCCCCGGATCAGCCTTTCTGTTTTTGGCTGGGGACGCATGAACCCCATCGTGGTTTCGACAAAGGCGCAGGCCAACGGACGGGCAAGGATCCCGCCAAGGTAATCGTACCGCCCATCTTTCCCGACCATCAGGTTGTGCGTAATGACCTCCTTGATTACTTCGTGGAAATCGAGCATTTCGACAAGATGGTCGCGCGTGCGATCGAGACCCTGGAAAAATCCGGCCAACTGGACAACACCATCGTCGTGGTCACCAGCGACCACGGCATGCCTTTCCCCCGCGCCAAAGCCAGTCTCTATGATGCCGGCACCCATGTGCCGCTGGCCATTCGCTGGCCCAGCGGAATCGCCGCTCCCGGTCGCGTACATCAAGGCCTAGTAAACCTCAGCGACTTAGCGCCCACTTTCCTCGTCGCGGCCGGTCTACCAGTACCTAAGATGATGACCGCCGGCCACCTGATGGACGTGTTTAGCAACAAGGGACAGCCAAATCAGAGACTTTTCAAAGATAGCTCAGCTGCCTTTATCGCCATGGAACGTCATGATGGGTGTCGCGAGGGGGGCAAGGGCTATCCCTGTCGCGCCTTACGTACCCAGGAATACCTGTACATCAGGAATTACAATTCTGACCGCTGGCCGGCGGGTAATCCCGATCGCGAGTTCTGCGCTCGTTACATCCCTTTTGGGGAGGTTGATTCCTCACCGACCAAACAGTTGCTGATGGACAACAAGGACAAAACTGGCTTCACGCAATTCTACGATCTAGCTTTTGCCAAGCGTCCCGCTGAGGAACTGTATTCCATCAAGAAAGATCCTGGTCAGTTGGTTAATCTAGCGGGAAATCCCAAGTTTGCTTTGATCCAGAAGCACCTTGGTGCTCAGTTGCAGCGGCGACTAGTACATACCAAGGACCCGCGAGCACTCGGGCTAGATGCGCCTTGGGACTACTATCCCTACTACGGTCTGAGACGGAACGAAAACTGGAAGGTTGATCCGAGACCGTGAAAACATACGCGAGACCGATGGATCGCCCCACTAGTCGACTACGGTATGATCTAAAACGTGGCAACACTTCCTGTATTTAGTTGCTCTTTGCAGGACAGATAGTTTAAACTGCAAATAGTCTATTGCACATTTGGAAATGTCATGTACCATCCTCAAGTCAATCGTCGAGTTGCCATTCAGGCTGGATCTGTCAGCCTGTTGGGACTGGGGATGAACCACTTGGACCCTCTCGTTGCGATGGCATCTGAAGATGGGGTTCCCCCCACAGCTAAATCCGTTATTTATATTTTTCTCTCAGGCGGTTTAGCGCAACATGAAAGTTTTGATCCAAAACCAGATGCTCCCGAGGACGTTCGTGGTGAATTCCAACCGATCCAAACCCAAACACCGGGCGTACTAGTTTCCGAACATCTTCCGCAGTTGGCCCAACGAAGTAATCAATGGGCGATCCTGCGGTCATTGACCCATCCCTATAATGAACATTCCGAGGGTCACCACGTTATGCTGACCGGTCGCAGTGATTTACCACGTGGGTTCAGCGGCAGTCGCCCCAACCCTACCGACCATCCCTGCATCGCGTCGGTGGTAAGCAATCTACTTCCACGGCGGAATAATCTACCACCGGCTGCTGTCCTTCCGGAAAAACTAGTTCATGTTACAGGCCGCACGATTCCAGGTCAGTTTGGCGGCGTCATGGGCGCCGACCACGATCCTTGGTTTATCGAAGCAAGTCAATTCAAAACTAGTAAATATATCCATGGCGCGTTTCCCGAATATGGTTTTCAGCGTTGGGAAGGAGCAAACAACCCTCCGGACTATAGATTCGAAGCTCCTCGCCTAGAGCTCCATCAAGGGATGTTAAAAGATCGATTCAAATCTCGTTTGGCGTTGTTAAATGGCTTGGACGCACAGCGTCGCAATCTGGACCGGGCCGCTCAAGTCGGGCAGTTTAATCGTTTTCGCGGTGAAGCAGCGTCTCTATTAACCGGTAGTGGAGTCCATCAGGCTCTGGATGTTCATTCCGCAGACGATAAACTGCAGGAGAAATACGGTAAAAATACGTTCGGCTGGTCTCTGCTCATGGCACGCCAACTTGTCGAAGCGGGCGTGCGGATGGTCCAAGTCAATCTAGGAAATGACGAGTCATGGGACACTCATGAAAATGCATTTACAAATCTAAAGGATTTTCTGCTACCCCCCACTGACCGCGCCGTGGCGGCCCTATTAGACGACCTCGAGGATCGCGGCATGCTGGACGAAACATTGATCGTAATGGCCGGAGAGTTTGGCCGGACACCACGCGTCTTTACGTTTGACGGAGCGAAGAGTGGTAAACCGGGCCGCGATCACTGGGGAGCTATTCAAAGTGTCTTTTTTGCTGGAGGTGGCATCCGCGGTGGGAGCGTTGTCGGCGCCTCTGACCGACAGGGTGGTTTTCCATCCGAGGATCCCCATACTCCAGAAGAAATGGCGGCAACTATTTACACAGCGCTGGGCCTCCCCAAAACCGTCGCTTGGAATGATAAATTAAATCGTCCCCATCAAGTTTATCACGGGACACCCATTCGCGAATTACTCTAGCTTGTCGACTGATACGGATGGAGCTATTTTTTACCGATCCGACTGCAAATCATTTATAATCACGCTATGTCTTATATGCTTTTTAAATAGGCGAACAACTTTATGGCTACGATCAACGTTAATGGTAAAGATTTGGACGTGACCGACGTACCTATCGATACACCATTACTGTGGGTCCTCAGGGATCATCTTGGATTAACTGGAACTAAATATGGGTGCGGTGTTTCCGAATGCGGTGCCTGTACGATTCACGTCAATGACGAGGCGGTGCAATCTTGCGTTACCGCCCTGGGCGATATAGGCGCGGCCAAGGTCGTTACGATTGAAGGCCTTTCCGATAACGGAGATCATCCCGTACAGGATGCTTGGCGAGAGCACAACGTACCACAATGCGGTTATTGTCAAGTCGGCCAAATGATGACCTGCGCTGCCATGCTCAAGGAAAACCCCGATCCCTCTGAAGAAGAGATTGAAGAAGGAATGTGGAACATCTGTCGCTGCGGTACTTACAACCGAATTCGCGAAGCCGTAAAAACTGCTGCCAAGGAGATGCAAAAATGAACAACTCCTTGCAAGACCTAACCTTACGACAACTTATTGAAAAATCACGCGTGGAAACCGAGGTCAAATCACCGACAGGACCAACAATCCAGCGACGTGATTTCTTAAAAGGAATCGCTGCCGGTTCGCTTGTAATCCTCACGGCAACAGACGGAACAACAACCGTCGCCGCGTCGGACGATCTGGCCACGGACAAGAATCTCTCGCCTAGCCTGTTTGTCGCTATAGAACCGGATGGAACTGTCCAAATCCTCGCTCACCGTTCAGAAATGGGTACTGGCATTCGTACCGCGTTACCTCGAGTGCTTGCCGATGAGCTTGGCGCGGATTGGGATAAAGTTGTTATCGTTCAGGCCAAAGGCGACAGGCGACTCGGTGATCAAAACACCGACGGCTCCAATAGTATTCGCTTCTTTTATAAGACCATGCGACTTGCCGGAGCCACGGCACGTACAATGCTACAACAAGCAGCCGCCAAACAATGGGGCGTGGACGCTGGTCGCTGCACGACCAAGAATAACCAAGTCCGGTTAAAAGGCACGAAGAAGTCGATCGAATTTGGCAAGCTTGTTGCCGCGGCTATTAAACTTACAGCTCCAAAACCCGACACAATAAAGCTTAAGTCGTCAGACGAATTTCAGTATATCGGCAAGAGTTTTCCGATCACGGATCTCGACGACATCCTCACCGGCAAGGCCGTCTTCGGTATCGATGCTCGTATCGATGGGCAGGTTTATGCCGTCATCGCACGCTGCCCGGTGGTTGGTGGGGTTGCGTCTTCTTATGACGACGAGGCCGCCAAGAAAGTGCCCGGCGTTATCGCAGTGATCGAGTTACCGAAATTCCAGGGCGCCCCACTTTTTCAACAACTAGGAGGAGTCGCTGTGGTTGCCACGGACACATGGTCTGCTTGGCAGGGTAGGGACGCGTTAAATGTAAAATGGGACGAGGGCCCAAATGCTACCTACGACACGGAAGCATTTGGTGCTGCCTTAAAGGAATCCGTTAGAAAAACAGGTCAGACGTTACGTTCTCAAGGTGATGCCGCCACTGCCATTGCCAACGCCGATACCAAGGTTTCCGCGACTTATTCTGTACCTCACCTTTCTCACGCTCCCATGGAAACTACCTGTGCGGTTGCTGATGTAAAAACAAATGACAAAGGTGATGTCACAACCTGCTATTTAAAAGCAGCTACCCAGAACCCGCAAGCCGTACAACAAGCCGTGGGCCCGGCAATGGGGATTCCTAACGATCAGGTATATTGCGACGTGACATTGCTAGGCGCCGGATTTGGTCGGAAAAGCAAACCAGACTACTGTGTCGAAGCAGCGCGGCTATCACGAATTCTGAAAAAGCCTGTCCATGTAACATGGACCCGCGAAGACGATTTCCGGCACGATTATTTTCATACCATTTCCGCGGTCCATTGCGAAGCGGGACTTAATGCAGCAGGCAAGCCAGAGGGTTGGTTAATGCGTGGTGCTTACCCGTCCATTACTTCAACCTTTGCCGTCGGCGCAGACACGCCTGCGACTTGGGAAGCTGAAATGGGACTCAGCGACCTCCCCTACGACGTAGCAAACGTTCAGGTCGAAGTAGGTAAAGCCAAGGCACATACACGTATTGGTTGGCTGCGGGCGGTTTGTCATATTTTTCAAAACTTTGCGGTATCCTCTTTTGCGGACGAGCTAGCCCACGCGGCGGGCGTCGACCCATATCAGTATCTATTAGAAATACTCGGGGACGACCGACACCTGGATCTGGCTGCCCTAAAACTCGGGAATCGGGGTGCCAACCCGAACGAATACCCTTACGATATCGGTCGGCTTAAGAATGTCCTTTCTCGCGCGGCCCAGCATTCTAAGTGGGATCGTCACACTGACTTGCCCCAAGGACAGGGTCTCGGTATTGCCTGTTGCCGAAGTTTTCTTGGTTATACCGGCCACGTTGTCGAGGTCTCAGTGACCCAAAAAGGACTGGTTTCCGTGGACCGAGTCTGGTGCTCGATTGACTCGGGGACGATTGTCAGTCCTGATCGCGTTTATGCTCAGGTCGAAGGCGCCGCGATCATGAGTATTTCACAGGCCATGTATGGCGAGATGCCCATGAAGAAGGGCAGGGCGGTTCATAGCAACTTTGACGGTTTCCGAGTGGCTCGTATGAACGACGCTCCAAAAGAAATTAATATAGACATTATCAAGAGCGATGCCGCTCCCGGCGGGGTTGGTGAAACTGGAATTGGCTCGTTCGCCCCGGCACTGTGTAACGCCATCTTTGCAGCAACTGGCAAGCGGGTTCGCGACCTGCCGATTAAGAACCACGACCTGTCTTGGACAATCCAGTAAATTGTCATCAGTTTTTCCTGGTGCAGGATCTGGGGATGAGGCGACTACATTTCGCAATATTGAACGCGCCGACCTACAGGGTGCGCAATTGGAATTCGGTTAGGACCGCAGCATGGTCTGATGGGAATTCGGGGAAACTTCTATTGTCCTGCGAGGGGTGACGACTAATGACCCTTGAGTTGATCGCGTCAAGACGTGAACCGATGGCATAAATGTAGTCAATTCTGGCATAAGGATCTCGGTATTCAGGTTCCGGATGATCCTTAACCGGCACAAACCCCTTTCCGGATACGTACTGGTAACCCGTTCCGACTGTTGTCCAAGTGTGTCCCAACGTCGATTCAAGGATGTCAGGATTGGACTGACGAAAAGTGTCTGCGAAGCCTTCTTTGTGCATTGCTTTGGAGACTTTAATCGGCAGAACTCTCGACTGATTTAATTTGCTTTGACGAGTTACTACCGTGTGATCGAGATGGGAAACGCAATTGAAGTCACCAGCGACAATCACGGGTACTTGATCGGAGTTGGCGGTATGTTTGCGAAAATCATCATGCACCAATAACTTCTGGAGTTGGTTAAATCGCAGATCATCCCCCGCACAATAATCCGCATCGCTTAAATCCTTATTCTTGATCGCCACAATATGCCGACCACCGCTGGTCAACCATATATCGTAGACGCGGACCTTTTTTCCGTCCGGCAAATTCGCTGTCGCCGCGATAAACGAGAACGAGGAAAGCCCTGTAAGCGGTTCAACATCCGTAAGTGGGTAGCGGCTAAAAATACACAAGTTTGCCGCGGCGGATGGCGTGCAGTAGTGGAAGTCCAAAGCTTTAGCGATGTCGGCGGCCGAGCCGTATGTTTCGATCATGGCAACAACGTCGGCGCCGCTTTGGCGAATAATCTCGACAGTTCGATCGCGTGCTGTTCTATTGTTGACCGTATACTTGGGATCCTGATTGAGGCGGCCCCAGATATTCCAAGTCATAACCTTCACAGGTGTTGTCGCTGGGGATTCTTTAGAATTGATCGCCAGAGAATCGGTTCGAACTTCACGGGTGCGGGTATTGATTTGCCGCCGTCGAATCGCCGGAACGACTATGGATTCCGGCGGTGCGTCATCCCGATCAAAATATCCGCTGTCTGCAAGTGGCGCCGCTTTCCATGTTGAGAATTTTGACTCGACGGTGACAAGTGATTTTTCCGGATCGATGGTAATCGTCGTAAACAGTGGGTCTTTATAATAAGCCATTCTGGTTGCGCCACCCACCCACTTATACGAAGCGGAGTTTATATGCAGATAGGTAACACCATCCACTTGTAAAAGCGAATCAACATGGGTATGCCCATTAATGCAAAGCAATATCTTGTTTCGGTACCGCCTTAGCAATTCCTGAATTTCAACCGCGTTCTGAATCGCACCGGTGCCCGCCAATGGTTGATGGCTGAGGATTAACACAGGTCGATCGGCCCCCTTTAATTCTTCTTGGAGCCACATTTTTTGTTGCTTACCTATAAAAGAGGGATAGCCCTTCTGAGTCGGTGATCCAATTTCATTTCCATCGAGCACAATCAATCGTAAGTTTCCAAGATCACGACGGTAGTAAGCGGATTTAATGCCCCACGCTCGGTAACAATCTTCGCGAACCAGACTGAAATCGAATTCATGATTTCCGATGACGTGTACCGTGTTTTCATGTGCCGAATTGAACTTGTCCGCGAAGCTTTGATGCTTCTGATTGGGAAACGCGAAATCACCAAGCTGCACCAAAGCGTCCGTTTCAATGCCTTGCATCGCTTTCAAAAACTCGCCAAGTCGCATTTCGGCATCAACCGCCAAACCACCGTGTAAATCTGCAATGACGCCTAATCGAATTGGTTGCTTTGATTCGTCACTGGCAAAGAGTTGGGCAGAAACAGGCAAGGAGATTGACGTACATGTCGCCCCGATTGTCATTCCAAGCGTTTTGAGAACTGTCCGGCGTGTTGGGTTTGTCATAGGTCGATCCGATTCACTCCCAGAATATCTCAGTCAGAACCAACCCATCCGGGTGGCTGGTTTTCCATGCTCCCCATAACATCAACTCAAATGGGTACTCACTATATGGTATATCTTCCGCTTCCTGTAAAAAAGATTGCCCATCGACCAAAATTGCCATATGCCCGGCGGCCAGCCCTGCCTGCATAATATCCAGTTTCTTTTCGCCGACCTCTCCTTGGAAAACGCGAACGCATTCAGATTCATTACAGTAGGTTACCGCTATCGGCAGATCTTCATAGATTTGACTGACTACATGCTCAGACATACCATTCATCCAGCGTTTCGGAAATGCGTAGTGCTGTTCACCGATTTTTAACGTAATTACCTCGTCCTGATCATCAAGGCTGGTCTCCTGGACTGTCGCAAAAGTTCGCTCTGGGGTTTCAAACTCACCAGGCACAAACTGCTCCTGCAGCATTTCGTCATCGGGATACGGCTCTGCTGTTTGCCGTGCAAGGTAATCGGATACCAACAAGAATCCGTATGCCAGCAGCACCGCTAGCAGCAAAATCCCCACACCGGCAGTTATTTGCTTTACTTTGACCATCACATCCATTCCCCAAAATTAAAATTAAACGTTCTTATTAGACTGGTGCAGAACTTCATTTCCTGAAACGCTGTGTGCGGAAGTTGTTGCACTTCCAAACGAATACAAGCTGAGCCAAATTCTGTAAAACATATTCAAAGTCGCGTGTCAGGCCAGAATTTTCTTGACCACTTGTCCGTGAACGTCGGTCAAGCGGAAATCTCTTCCCGCATACCGATAGGTCAGTTGTTCGTGATCGAGTCCCAATAGGTGCAGCAACGTGGCGTGTAAATCGTGCATGTGGACCTTGTCCTTAACCGCTTTATGTCCAAACTCGTCGGTGGCGCCATGGGCAAAGCCGGACTTTAGACAATCGCCAGCCAGCCAAGTTGTAAATCCTTCTGCATTGTGATCGCGTCCCGTGCCATTCTTTTGAGCATAGGGAGTGCGGCCGAATTCGCCGCTGAACCAGACAATGGTGTCCTCGAGCAGTCCTCGCTGTTTCAAGTCCTGCAGCAAACCAGCGATCGGCTTGTCGACCGCCTTTGCCTGCGGTGCGTGTTGGGGCAATTTCGAATGCTGATCCCAATTGGAAGCTCCACCGGCGGCGCCGGAAGTGACCTGAACAAACCGAACTCCATTTTCGCATAGCCGCCGCGCCATCAGGCACTGACGACCGAAATAATCAGTCTCCTTTTCACCGATTCCATACATGGCCATCGTATTCTGATTCTCTTGGCTTAAATCGAACACACCGGGAGCATTGTTCTGCATCCGCCAGGCCAATTCATAGGAACTGATAACCGCTTCTAATTCAGAATCTCGATTTGTGCTGTTCAATTGTTCTAGATTGAGGCGCTGCAGAAATTCGAGCTGTCGACGTTGTTCATTTTGTGACAAATCAGCGTTGCTCAGATTCCGAATCGTCGCATTGGCGTCAAACTTTCCCGCCTTACCAATGGCTGTGCCTTGATTTGCTGCGGGAAGAAAAGCGCTGCCGTAATTGCGAGCGCCGCCAGACGATGGTATAGGGCCTAGGGAAATGAATCCCGGCAAATTCTCATTCTCAGTGCCTAGCCCATACGTGACCCAAGACCCGAATGATGGTCGTATGAAATTCGTTGAACCACAGTGCAAAAACAGCGTTGCTGGTCCGTGGGCGACCCCTTCGGTATGCATCGAGTGAATAAAAGTGAGATCGTCTGAATGCGCCGCTGTCTCACGAAACAAATCGGAAGTCTGACGACCCGACTCTCCATATCGATTGAACTTCCACATTGGTTTCATAACCCGTTCAGAAGTACCGCGTTTTCCTGTGTTCGCAATTGTGCGCGCGTCGTCGAACGGCATTTTCTTGCCGTCATTCTTATACAACATCGGTTTATAATCGTATGTGTCGACGTGACTGGGCCCGCCCTGCATAAACAGAAAAATAATCCGTTTGGCCTTAGGACGCAAATGAGGCTTTTTGCCCGCAAGCGAATTTCCCGCATAAGCTGAGTCCGAACATAATCCGGCCAACGCCAGACCGCCGAAACCACAGGCGGACTGCTGAAGGGCGGTTCGTCGCGTCATGAATTTTTTATCGTCACTCATAAAATAACACCTACTTCAGCGGACGTAACGGAATTCGATGGTCGAGAACATTGATTGTACCATCTGTGTCCAGGCGTCAACCTGGCGATTTTCAGTCGTATCAGTAACCGATGTCAGAAACTGTTGGGTAAGTAATAGCTCCGTCTCCGTTGCCCGCCGTCCTAGGATCTCGAGATAGGCCTGCTCAATACGATTAGTTATTGTCATTTGTGATTTACTCAGAAGTCGTTCGGCGGTGAGCCGAGCCTGAGCACTCACGAAGGCATGATTCATCATAAACAGAGCTTGGGGAGCCACGGTGCTGACGTCGCGGCGACCTGTCACCATACTTGGATTGGCAAAATCGAACACTTCAAAAAGTTCCGGCAAACTGCACCGAAATACGGGCACGTAAACACTGCGGCGTGGCGCCTGAAATCGAAAGCCGACGTCCGTAGTAAGATTGGCTGGAAAAGTGGCCCCTCGCATCTGTAACTCTAACGTGCCGCCTACCGACAGCATCGTATCACGGATAGACTCCGCATCTAGGCGACGGTGATTCATATGGGCCAACAGACGATTCTCCGGATCCGCCTGCTGGTCACCACGCGCGGACGAAAGGCGGTAAGTTCTGGAAAGCATAATCGTCCGAATCAGCCTCTTCACAGACCAACCATGCTGGACGAATTGCATTGCTAAATAATCGAGTAGCTCCGGATGCGACGGCGATTCACCCGTGGTGCCAAAGTTGTCAACGGTACGGACCAATCCTGCGCCGAACAACCAATGCCAGACGCGGTTCACCATCACGCGTGATGTCAATGGATTGGCGGGGTCGACAATCCATTGTGCAAGTTCCAGTCGACCGCTGCTGTTAGTGGGCATTTCAGGTGCTGGTCCGTAGTTGGCAACCTGCAGGACACCGCGTGGGGCGATGTCGCCCAAACTATCGATACGACCACGAATATGAATCTTCAAATCCGTCGATTTCGGCTTTTCGACTGCTGAATTAACCATTTCGGGAACGGGTTTTTGTTTATTGAGTCGGGAAAGTTCAGCTGTCAGTGTAGATATTTTCTTTTTGAGTTCCTGCTGTTCTACAGCTGCCAGTTCTTTCGCCACTTGTGATGCGGAACGGGTTGTGACGGCGTCCTTGGTGACAGGTAGAAACTGTAGGGCGTCGGCTGTTACAATTCCGTTGGTACTCTCGTTCGAGATCAGGACGCGATTCTGTTGATCTGCACTAAATCGATACGTACCGAGTGAAAGGAAGCGTCTGTTAAGGGGTGGTTCTTTTCGCATGTCGACGACCACTAACTCTTTACCCGCAGCGCTGAATATCTCAACTGGCACATTGGATGCACGCCCGCCTCCCCCCGAATAGGCAAAACGCACTTCATATTCCCCATCTGCGAGTTCGGGAATGTAGGTAAGTGTCTTGGCCCCTTTTCCTTTATTATCGTCGTGAATGTACCCTTTACCGACATAGTGTTTGGAATACACTGAGTTTGTCCATTTACCAACGATTATCACGTCGTCATCATCAACGATGATTCCTGGTAATGAAGAGGCGGTAACTACTTTAGGAAAAGCTGTTTCCGACTGTGGATCCAGTCTGGATTTCAATGTATTTATTTCATTCTCTACTTTGGCAACCGCTAAATCGTGAATTTCCAATTCTCGCTGTACCTCTTCAGTAAAAGGCAACGGGATTTCCATAGTCGTTGAAACGTTGGAGTGCTTCAACCCCTGAACATTTTTGAGAATCCCTGCCATCGCATAATAATCACTAGTAGGGATCGGATCGAATTTGTGATCGTGGCAACGCGCGCAGGTAATCGTTTGTGCCAATAAACCTTTTCCTATAACGTCGAGTTGTTCATCGACCACATCCATATCAAGTTGATTCTTGTTTTGATTCTCCAGCAGCGCGTCACCCATTACCAAAAACGTGGTGGCGATCAAATTTTGCCGTTGCGCCTCGACTGACGACGCCTCAAGCAAATCACCCGCGAGTTGTTGTGTTAGAAACTGATCAAAGGGCTGGTCCGTATTGAACGCTTCAATCACATAGTCACGATAACGCCAAGCATATTTGAGCAATTTCCCCCGCAGTGACATCGACTCGGCAAAACGCACCACATCAAGCCAGTGCCGACCCCAACGTTCACCGAAGCGAGGTGACACCATCAGCCGATCAACGAGATTTTCGTAAGCCAGAGGCGACTTGTCGTTGAGGAACATGGTGATCTGTTCTGGCGTCGGAGGCAAGCCGATAAGATCGAAGTATATTCGACGCACTAAGATAATCTTTTCCGCATCAGGACCTGGGTGCAGCCTTGCCGATTCCAAGCCTGCCAGCACAAAGCGGTCGATATCGTTATCCGGCCAAACAGCGTTTTTCACCCGAGGTATGACTGGTGTCCGCAGTGGCTGATAGGCCCAGTGCTTTCGACCGGCTTCGATGTCGATCAAATTCGGTTTGGCAACTTCGGTAGTCTCGCGACGCGGATCCTCTGCACCATCACGAATCCACTTTTCGAAATCGTCAATGATGACTTGCGACAACTTCTGCTTCGGAGGCATCTCATACTCTTCGTGTCTCAACGCGGAAATTAATAGACTTTCCTCGGGTTCGCCGGGAACGACCGCTGGCCCCGATTCGCCACCTTCGAGCAATCCTTGGCGGGAGTCGACTAGCAAGCCACCACGGAGCATCTTGGATTCGGCGGCATGGCATTCGTAGCAATGCTGTACAAGCACCGGCCGAATTTTAGATTCAAAGAATTCGATATTTGGGTTGGATTGCCCAAAAACCACCGACCCGCAAGCACAGTTTGCGACCCCGATCACGATAAGTATATAGACGACTTTCATTATTCCTATAGTTTAATGGAGACGTTGATTTATAGACAGACAAATATTGCACATGTTAACGCTAGGTGGGTGAGCGAATAATTGGGGAATTTTCTGTTGCCGACGGACAACACAATTAAACTACCGGTATGATGGAGTCTTGGGGATTGTTGTAGAATTCCAATTATGTGTTTGTATTGATATGAAACGATTAGGAGATGCCTTGTGAGAACTTTTTTGACAATTTGCCTTGTTATTGTTGTGGCGACTACTTTGACTGCATATGGAACCCACGCCACTGCCGGAGAGTGGACCACAATTTTCAACGGGAAGGACATTAAAGGTTGGGAAAAGAAGGGCGGCGATGCAACCTACAAGGTCGAGGACGGCTGCCTAGTTGGAACCACGAAGCCCAATACCCCAAATACATTTTTGTGTCCACCGAAGACCTATGCAAACTTTGAACTAACTTTCGAAGTCCAGTGTGATGAAGCACTCAACTCGGGTGTGCAAATCCGATCTATTTCCGATGCCGACGAAGTCCCAACGGGGTTATCGGAGGCGGATGCGGTGAAGGCAAAGAAAAAAGCCGATGGTAAATCTCTTTTCGGCCCGCAGGTGGAAATCGCGGCAAATGGCAATGCCGCGGCCGTCTGGTTTGAAGGCGTTGGAGGTTGGTTGCTGGACCCCAAAAGTGAAATCACCAACAAGGTCTACAATAAAGATGGTTGGAACAGCTATCGCGTTCTCGCACAAGGTGAGCATATCCAGGTATGGTTAAACGGAACCAAGATCTCTGACGGCAAAGATACTCGCACACACTTCGCCGCAGGTCGGTTGGGTTTCCAAGTACATGGCATTGGCAAGAAAACCGAGACGTTAACCGTTCGCTGGAAAAACATCAAAATTCGCGAAGTTGAATAGATGGGCACGTGTATTTAGGAAGTTCGTTCACGTTCTTAGCGGTGGTAAATTCAACAGATGCCCTAGTTGTGCAAGAAGCTCTCGCTAGCGACGACGGCTTGGATAAGATCCCGCAGGCCCTTCTCAGCGCCAACCATTTCCTTGCTGATCCTATCAATGCTCGGTCGATCGCTACTATTCAGTTTACGGCCGATGGCGTAGGTGAGTAGTTTTTGTGTGAGACAGCGTGTGAAGGCACTGTCCTCGGCGACTATCAACGTTCTGAACTCGGCGTTTGATGTGAAACTCTTGCCGGCGGGGAGTTTGCCTGAGGCATCTACTTTCAGCTTGCTAGGATATTGATCTCGCCAAGCTCCGATCGCGTCGAAGTTCTCAAGTGCGAAGCCCGGCGGGTCGATCTTATTGTGACACTGGGCGCAAGTTACGTCGGCGCGGTGTTTTATCAATTGTTCTCTCAGCGTTGTCGCACCACGTACATCCGGCTCGATATCTGGAACGTCGTCGGGAGGCGACGGCGGGTTATAGCCTAGGAGTTTGTTCAACACGTAAATCCCACGCACCACCGGCGAGGTGTCCACGCCATTGGCTGAGGCCGTCAAAAAACTGGCGTGCCCCATGATTCCGCCTCGAGACGCATTCGGCAGGCTGACCTTGCGAAAATGATTCCCTTCCAGCCCTGTCATTCCATAATGCTCCGCTAGCTCGCGGTTAAGGAAACTGTAGTCTGCCGCGAGAAACTCACGAAGCGGTAGGTTATGGTCGAGGATATGCCCGAAGAACAACTCAGTCTCCTTGCGCATAGCAACATCTAAGTTGTCACGGTAGTAATTCAGGAAATCCTTCGACGGTGGCATCTTGCCGATATTATCGAGCTCAAGCCAGATCCGCGTGAAGTTGCTCACGAACCGCTGCCCCTTCGGTTCGGAGAGCATCCGCACCACCTGCTGACGCCGGGTTTCGGGTTCGCCGAGTGTGCCGGCGGAGGCGAGCTTGAGCAGTTCGTCATCAGGCATGGACGACCACAGGAAATAAGAGAGACGTGAAGCTAACGCGTAATCTTCAAGCTGTCCCTCGCCCTCCTGCAGGTAGAGAAAACCGGGGGCGCACAGAATAGCCTGGAACCCAAGTTGCAGAGCGTCCAACGGCTTGAGCCCAGCGCCAAGTTTGTCCGTGACCAGAGCTAGGATCGGCTGGAGCTCACCCTCGGTCGCTGGTCGACGAAAGGCGCGGCGGGCAAAGTCCCTCAAGCGACCGTCAATCGATTCTGGATTCAGTTCGTCCGGCATGAGATTGCCGTAGAGGACGCGGTGCCCAGGCGGCGGCCAACTCTGATGGTGCGGGCCCTCAAGCTGGATCTCCCAGATGCGGAGCTTTGGGCCACGATAGGCCTTCAGTACACCGTGGATTCTCTCATAGCCCGGCGGAAGCAAGGCAAATGGCTTAAACTCCGGGTGTTTTTCGGCATCGTTTACGAGCAGTCGTGTCAAACGCTTGGTCGCGCTCGTGCCGTTGCGAAAACGGACTTCCGGTTCATAGCCTTTTTCGAGGTAACCAGTCCACTCGAACCACTCGGGCTCTGCGCTAGTCAACTCGTAGGTGGTAAGCGACACCAACTTGCTAACGTTTCCAGCGGAGGTGACGCTGCCACGGCGATCCACGGAGGCGATCTCCAGTACCAGCGGGTCGCCATTGCGGAAGTCATCAACCGTATTTCCATAATCGTGCGTGCGATCCACGGCCGCCGCACGAACACGGATGGTATACTTCCCGCTGTGCGCAACGCCTCCCTGCCGAACGAGCGGCAGAAAGCCGATGTGTCCGCCGCGGTAATGCCGACCGTAAAGATCAGTGTATGGAGTCTCCGGAACGAATCGAAACCGGTCGACTTGGAAGAGCTTCGGTAGGTCCGTGGACGCTTTCCCGTCAAAATAAAATGGTGACTTTTGAGCGTATTCCTTTGCTTCAGGTTTGGGTCCAAAGTGCGTGGCGCGGTTAACTGCCGACTCAGCCGCAGGAAAGTATTTTTCCAATAGAAAGCCAGAGGTCACGAGTTGTTCGCCATTATTGTCAAAACCCTCAGTAGTCACTTCCGCCGGGAAATCCTCCGTTGGGTTCCAGGCCTCAACGTTCAAACCAAGCAAGTCGCTGATGGTCTTTTGGTACTCCACTTTATTCAGCCGACGAAGAACCGTGTGCTGGCTGCTTCCAGCAAATTTCTCCCGGGCCACGGCGATGTCCTCTGTCATCGCTTTAACCGCCGCGAGCCGTTCCTCCGGACTGGGGTGTTTTTCGTCTACGGGTGGCATCTCTCCCAGATTGATCTGGTCGACGATCTCCTGCCATTGTTCCTGCTGCCGATAATCTTGGATCGTAGCCGGTAAAGTGTCGAAGCGGCGATCGGCCTGCTGTTTGTCCACACCGTGGCATTTGTAGCAGTACTGTTTGAGGAAGGTTTCGGGCAATTCGGCGCGGAGAGTAGTCGCTGAAAAGAATCCGACGACGATAATCCCAATGAAATGTATGCGATCCATAGGTCAGGAAAAGTCCATCTGTGAAAAGGTACTGCTGCTCTTGCCGAAACTCTCTCGCTCGACGCCGAACCATTGCAGGCATGACAGCCAAAGATTGGACAGGGGCACGCGCTTGTGGTTGTCCACGGGGCAAACCACATGGCCCTGATGTTTGAGACCGCCGCCGGCCAGTAGCACAGGCAGATCCCTGTTACTGTGCTTGGAACCGTCGCTCATACCGCTGCCCAAGACCACCAGCGTGTTATCGAATATTTCTGCTTGTTGCAAGCCATCAAATAGACGATTCACCTGCGTGAAAATATAATCTTCCACAACTTTGAGCTGTTCCAGTTTGTGCTCGCCTTTACTATGGTGCGATAGACCGTGGTAGCCGATGTCAACGTTGTCTAAGTCGGAGGTCGTGAAGCCAATGGGGATCTCGAAGGTCGCGACGCGGGTGGAGTCGGTCTGCAAGGCGAGGGTAAGCAGATCGAAGAAAAGCGGCAGTTCCTCGATATCCATGCGATCCTCGTCGGCTATCGCGTTGATACTTGGATTGGGCTTTGGCATATCCAGCCACTCCTTGGACATTTGTATTCGGCGTTCCACCTCGCGGACTGAAGTTAAGTATTGGTCAAGTTTGCCACGGTCGGAGGCATTGAGATCACCATGCAGTGACTTCGCGGACACACGAAGTGCGTCGAGAACGCTGCCCCTGTGACCCAGACGCTGACGCTCGAGGTCGCGTTCAGCCTTAGAGCTTTGGACGAACAGAGCCTCGAACAACCGCGCCGGATTGTTCTCCGGCGGGATGCGTACGCCGGTGCGGGTCCAGCACATATCCGTGCCCTCCCCCAATCCGGCGGTAATCGAGGCGAAGCGAGCGGTGCTGCCACTGTGTTCGGCCGCGACTTGGTCGAGAGAAACGTTTTTCTCGGGAAATCCTCCCGATTCCTCCTTGCGGACCCCGGTGAGGAACGCGTTCACTCCGCTATGCCCCCCGGTGGTGTCATGGTCAAGGTTCGAAAACACGGTGAAATTCTTTCGGTGTTTTTCAATGTTCTTAAGAGTATCGCTGCTGGCGTAGTCAACGCCAGCGGTCTCGGGGAAGAAAGACGGGGGGTGAAAGCCCAGATGATTTCCGATAGCCAGAATCCGCCGCGGCGGCTTATCGTCGACCGCGGTGACGGCCGCAAAACTTTCGAAGGCCGGAAGCGACAGAGCAATGCCCGTTCCCTGTAGGAATTGGCGGCGGTTTAGGGATGACCGTTTTTTCATTATCTCTGACTCACTTACATTTGGAGTTACTCTCGTGTTCAGGTTTTTTTCCGGCCTTCCAGCAGCACCCTCAGTTGCGGTTATTCAACGTTCGTAAACGGGCCGGACTTATTTTGTCTGTTTGACATCAACAGCCACAATGGACTCGTCATCTCGCAAAATCAAAATACCATCCGACAAGGCCGGTGACTGTCGCGTGCCTCGTGTTATTTTCTGTCGTCCAAGTTCAATATATTTTTCAGGACTGATCTTAATCACAATTAATTCGCCGGACATCATACTTACAAACAATTTACCATCGGCCGCCATCGCGTTGCCCTTGCCAAAACGTGACTGTTGCCAAGCGACCTTGCCAGTCGTCGCTTCCACACATGTCAAATGCGTAATCGGGCCAGCTCCTCCGACATTGTCAAACCCATACAGGTAGCCATCGACAAGAATCGAGGTTTGCCACTCATTTCTTAATACACTGGTGGAACCCTGCGATACCCAACGCTTTTTAACCGAAAACTCAGCGCCTGTTTTCTCCACGCCTAGCAGTGCCGCACCATGATTTTCGCCGGAGGAAATGAATAGATCCTTGCCTATTTTCAGGGGCGTCACAATATTGCATTCGTAGGGTGTCACGTAAGGATGCCGCCATAAATCCTCACCAGACAAACTAACCCCCCGCAGATTGCTTCCCGTATAGGCCACAATTTGGGACTGCCCGGCCACTTCGATAACTGCCGGTGAGGAATATCCGATCGTGTCACTCCAGGGACGTACCCATGCTGAACTGCCATCTGAAACCTTAAATGCGGCTAACGCTGACCCCTGAGCATGACCGGTCGTTACCACAACATGGTCTTTTACCAACAGCGGTGAACAGGCCATCCCGTAGTCCGCAACCCGACCCTTAAGCTGGCCAACCGTGTCTACTTTCCATATCAGTTTACCATCAGCGAGATTCACAGCGGCTAGGATGCCTTCGCCGGTAAAAACAAATGCTTTTCCAGCGGCGCACAACGGGTATGCCCGCGGTCCGTTGCCCATCGAGTTACGGAATGCAGGAGCCACCACGGTCTCCCATTTCATGTTGCCCGAGTCGCGATCGAGTGCCACCGCAAATTGCTGGCCCTCTTTTTGAACGAGAGTGACGACCAATGAATCATGAATAGCGAGGCCCGACATTCCCGCGCCCCCAGGCGAGCGCCACTTGATTTGGAGACCAGATTCGGGCCATACGGAGATCAACCCAATTTCCTGTGAGATGCCGTTCCGCTGTGGCCCCAGATGCTGAGGCCAGTCCTCCGCAAATACCGTCACACTAACAAACACCAGCACTATGGAGGCCAAATAACGCATTGAACTACCTCGTTATAAATTTAATCTGTGCATACCGAACCAACGAAGGATTTAATATACCAGACTCAACAAATTTATTTTCTATCATCCTTGAATAACCTAGGCATTTAAGGGATGCGTAGGCTTACCATCATGCATCGTCTCGTTTCGGGTTTGAGGCGACGTGTAAACAGTTGAGTCGTCGCTTTTTGCGTGACTTGCCTGAGTTATCCTGTTAAATTCAATCATGATAGCTTTATTGATACCATGAGTACTATTATGTCCTACCAACGATGTCGAATCGTCCTCATCTGCCTCTTGGTTTTCCTTGCCACATCACCACTGCTTTGCGGCGATGAAAAACCAACGGTGAACGCGCCGCAAAAGGGAACAGATCTTGGGAATTATGTTCCCACAACGACGACCTGGGTTGTCGTGTCACCTACACTTCCCAAGTTCAACGGGAACAACACCTGCCTGGCTGGCGTCTACCGTAAGGAAAAGGCGATCAGCATTTACGCCCAGAGCGAAGACAAACACGTCTGGGAACTGTTGCATGCCGTAGATCGTGCGCTACGGAATCATCCGGAAATCAAAGCCTACGTCGTGATCAATAAACCGCTGCGAGATTCTGGCGGCACCAACCTCAGCGCCGAGCGGTTTTTTGAAACCAAGGCACTGGCACTGGCACACAAGTTTAGGCAAATTGACGTTTCCCTCTGCCGCAGTCCCAGCAAATTATTGTTTGACAAGAACACCCTAGTCAAATTTGTCTACTCGGAACAACGAATTGTTAAGATGTCAAGATCTTTTTCAAAAACCGACCAGTCCCTTAAAGAAGCAGCGGCATTGATCCAGACCGTGCTTAAGATTTCGGCTACTAGGTAAAGTCGTTGCCCTTACGGTTTACGATTTCAGCGTCCTTGCCTTTTGCGAAAGGGACTGAATAGAAGGACAAACAGGCCAAAACATATTATATTGATATAGTTAAGAACCTTCGGGACTGCATACAATTCAATTTCATTCCTCCCATTTACCATTAACTTGAGAACAGACATGAAACGCTACAAAACCAATCGTCGAGATTTTCTTAAAACCACCGGAACTGTTGCTGGTGGATACTGGCTCGGAACATCGGTACCTAACGTCAGTGCCCGTTCGGCAAATGAACAGCTGAATATTGCCTGTATTGGTGTCGGTGGACGGGGTTCGGCAAATGTCGGTGGTGTATCAGGTGAAAATATCGTCGCCATGTGCGACGTGGATGAGTCCAAGGCAGGAAAGCGATTTCAAGAATTTAACAAGGCTGGAAAATTCAAGGATTACCGAGTCATGTTCGACAAGGTCGGACAACAGCTGGATGCGGTCG
>LWDU01032021.1_pt1 | contig 69559 bp, 61 predicted proteins | sample 727161 | NCBI WGS metagenome assembly LWDU01 (sample SAMN04566230, study PRJNA314399) | hydrothermal vent metagenome | isolation source: deep sea hydrothermal plume seawater | place: Mexico: Gulf of California, Guaymas Basin | collected 2004-07-11 | reverse complement strand
ATTGCCAGTACTGCTGTCGACCCGCGCAGCAAACTACCCCATCCTGCTTCGCGAATAGAAATTGCAATGGATGAATGTAGATTTTCTGTTGACCCATTCAAAAAGGTTGATGTTCAAGTAAAGGAAGTCATTGAAAAGTTGCGCCCATTACTTGCACTCTCATTCGAGTCTATTAGATTGGCATTCAAAATACCTGGCTCGGCCTACGGTTCAGTATCCCAATTATTGCGCCAACACCAGAAAAAGGAGCAATGGATGAGTAATGGAGACTGGGTTTGTATCATTGAAATACCATGTGCAATGAAGGCAGAAATGATTTCCCAAGTAGCGCGAAGGGCACCTGATTTAGAAGTCAAGGACCTCTGATATAAAATCTCAAACAGTTGGTGGAATAGTACGCTGCTTGACGGACGCCTTCAAATAAGGACCACCGGTCGCCCGCCTCGGAGGAAAGAGAATGAACTCTAATGATGGAGGCGCCGAGCTGCGCCTTGTCGTTCCTGGGGACCAGATAGATGCCCCCCCAGGTACGCAGCCAGGAAGTGGTGTCTGTAAGCGAGGTGATAGCCTCGTAGCAACGAAGTTGGGAGAACTGAAAATTGGTGGCGATGTCGCCCATGTTGTTCCAACCTTCACGAAATATCTGCCAAGGTCAGGAGACCTTGTTATCGGCTACGTCGAGGCAGTCATGAACAATTTATGGTTCTTGGATGTAGGAGGTCCTTTCAATGCCCTCCTACCTATGAGCCTAGCACCTTGGAAGGTTGAATTCGGAGCGGCTCGTGAGCATATGGGCTACGGCGATGCGGTTCTTGCAAGGGTCATGGAAGTTGATGAAACCCATTCAGTTGTTGCAACCATGAAAGGTGTCGGCTTACGCAAAATAAAGGAAGGAGTGATTTTCGAGATGCCCCCACATTTGATGGGGCTTGTTATCGGCTCTAATGGTCGCACCCTGCAACGCCTCAAAGCCGCAAGCGATTGTAGAATTATCAATACTCAGAATGGTCGCATCCTGATTGATGGTAATAGCAAAGGAATTGCTATTGCTCGTAAAGCACTCCAGATGATTGAAGAAACCGGCCATGCGCCTGGCTTGCACTCTCGTTTGAACGGTATACTAGGAGATGATGAATGATGGGTGGATATGGCGATATCAAATTATTAAATGATGATGGAACAAGACTTGATGGCAGGGCTGTCGATGAAATGAGGCCTGTTGAAATCAAGGCTGGTGTTCTTCCAGTAGCTGATGGCTCCGCATGGGTCAAGCATGGACTAAACGTTGCAGTTGCAGCAGTTTATGGGCCAATGGAAGCTCACCCAAGAAAGATTCAACGCCAAGACCGTGCGGTCATTGATGTCCGTTACAATATGGCTCCCTTCTCTACTTCAGACAGAATTCGACCTGGATTCAACCGCAGAAGTCGTGAAATTAGCAAAGTAACTGCTGAGGCATTGGAGAGCGTTGTATTGGTCGAGAGATACCCCCGCTCAAAAATACGAGTCGAAATCGAGATCCTTGCTGCAGAGGCTGGCACCCGTTGTGTTGGAATCACCGCAGCATCAGTTGCTCTTGCAGATGCTGGAATACCCATGCGCGACATGATCGTTGGAGTAGCCAGCGGAAAAATCGAGGGTGTAGTAGTTTTGGACTTGGATAAAGCAGAAGATAACTATGGTCAGGCAGACCTACCCATGGGGATCCTGCCAAATACAGGAGAAATGGCATTCTTACAAATGGATGGAGACCTCTCAGTTGAGGAATACAACTTAGCATGTGAATACAACTACAAAGCAGCCAGCGAGATTCATGAGTTGATGAAACAAGCATTGTTGGATAGTGCAAGTAGAGGTGATGCTTGATGGTACAATTAGTCCCTCAATTACTCCGCCAACAACTGGCTGAATTGGCTGCCAATGATGAGCGCATCGACGGGCGAAGCCGCTGGCAAGGTCGCGATGTTGAATTAGAAGTTGACATCCTCTATAATGCTGAAGGAAGTGCAAAAGTCGTGATGGGCGATACAATCGTCTATGTAGGTGTCAAATTCGATACTGCGGCCCCTTATTCAGACCGCCCAACTAGTGGTTCACTGATGACTGGAGCAGAATTACGCCCAGTTGCTCACAGAAAGTACGAACCTGGGCCACCAAGTCCAGAATCAATCGAGTTGGGTAGAGTAGTTGACCGTGGAATCCGTGAGAGCGGATGTATGGACATGGAATCGCTATGTATCGTCCCTGGTGAGAGCGTATGGAGGGTCATGATAGACCTTCATGTCCTATCTGACGGAGGAAATATCTTCGATGCGTGTGCAACTGCAGCAATCGCTGCATTGAGAACTGCGACTGTACCAGCAAAGAGATTCGATGTTGGAGAAGATTTCAAACTAGAACTAAAGTCTACCCCTGTCATGTGTTCATTCACAAGAGTAGGTGGGCGCTATGTTTACGATGCAAATGAGGCTGAAGAACTAGGCGGAGACGAAAGAGTCCACATCACCTTAGGTGATGAAGGCCATCTTCATTCCCTTCAGAAGGGATTAAAGGGAGTTCTCATGCCGGAAGAATTTGCTGAGATACTCGCTCAAGCAGGCGTCAGGTGCGCTGAATTGAGAGAACTCATCTACTCCAAGGAGGCTTGAAAATGGCAAAGAGAACCCAAAAAGTCGGTGTTGCTGCAAGATTTGGTCCACGCTATGGTGTTAGTGTTCGCCGAAATGCAGCCAAGGTACTTCGCAAGAAATCCAAGAAATACATGTGTCCAGTTTGCCAATACCCGAAGGTCACCCGTGGTGCAGTAGGAATCTGGAATTGTGGAAAGTGTAGCCACTCCTTTGCTGGAGGAGCATGGGAACCATTCACTCGTGCTTCAGATGCAAATAACAGAATCATCCGTCGTTCAGTCGATGGCGCATCGTCATCCGACATGGCATTAATCGCACAGCAAAAAGCAATCGATTACGAGCGAGCAATAGCTGAAGGCGAAATCTCTGAAGAAGAGTGAGAATATTGCCTAATTATGGAGGTGCTTCTATGCCCTCTTGGTTAGTTCAAGTATCCCTCGAATCCACTGATGTAACTGCTCTTCAGGCATCCCTTTCGACGGAAATAGATTCAAACCTTGAAGAGGGAAAATTGAGTTTTAATATAACTGAAAAAAACCCTGCCGATTTGAGAGCAATGTGGAATACAAGGATGCGCGGTATTGAAGCATCTGAATCCGCAATCAATTTACTGAAGGGGCATAATTCTTGAATGCCAACCACTTACGAATCAATAGGTGAGCGAATATGGATGCCAGCACTCAACTTCAAGAAACGGTTCAGGAATTGCAATTGATTGCCCAACAAGCAGGTTCGATATCGAATCAAATCCGCGAGATGGAAAACACCCTCATTCTTTTGGGCACTCACCAAGACGGTAATTCCTTGTTCAAACAAAGTGGTGGAATCCTCGTTCAAGTTGATGATAAAGTAGCATTAGTTGAAGAATTAAAAGAAGGATTAGAAAAATTCCAAAGCCATGTTCAGCACTTAGTAGAAAGAGAAAAAGAATTAAGAGATTTATATGAGACTTTAGTCAAGAAACTTGAGGTATCTAAGTGAGTGATTCTCAAGATATGCAGTTGTCAAAACTTGATGACTGGTTAACTAATGCAGCATCTAAGGGTGCGATAGCAATTGTTGCACATAAGAATGGTGATATGGACACTATTGGTTCGGCAATCTCCTTGGCAGCATCAAGGCCAGAAGCGATGGCTTGCGGAGTGCATATTTGCAAATTAGCGAGACGGTTATTGGAAAAATTGGATGCTCCTTTTCTCCATTTGGATGCCCAATCTCCACGCTGGCCTAAAAAACTAGCCGGTATTGTGGTGGTCGATAGCGCTGCTGAAGATCAGACCGGATTGGAATTGCCCAGAGATGTACCACGTTGTATTATCGACCATCATTCAACTTCAAATTGGAGTTTAGAAGATGGAGATATACAATTGTTGTGGCCGGTTTCTGCCACCACTCAAATCATCCATCAATATTTATCAAAGCATAAACAAGATGTGTTAACAAACAAAGTAAGGAGATTATTACTTGCTGGACTAATAGCCGATACAGGGAGGTTTCGCCATGCAGATGCCAGTTCATTTGAAAGTGCTTCACAGATTTTAGGTGATGGAATCATCGACTATGCTGATTTTATTGAAGAGTTCGAAGAAGATATTTTAACGCGTTCAGACAAGGGTGCTATCTCCAAATCTTTGGGACGTAGTGATGGGATCGATGCTGGACCATGGTGGTTATTGAAAAGTAGTGCTGGAACCCAAGAAAGTGTTGTTTGTCGAGCCTTGATGTCGGCAGGGGCTGATGTTGCAATCTGTATGCGCAGGCGTGAGGGAATCAGTCGCCTAACTGCCAGGGCTAGTCGCGGTGCGGTTTTGGCTGGAGTACATGTTGGCAATATCCTCAGCACCTTAGCGAGCACACATGGCGGAGAGGGAGGCGGACACGATGGAGCAGCAGGGTGGAGTTGCACTCTTGACCTGATGGCAATTGAATCCGCATTCATTCATGCTTTAGCCGGAGTTGAAAGGAAATGAGAACTCCTGGTGACTTTCTGCAATCATTTCGAGAAAGCAAACAACATGAAGATTCTAAATTCTCCGTTCTTTGTTTAGCCGAGACGGCATTAGGTGAAGGAGATGAACAATCCCTGAAGACACTAAGTTCGGAATTGACACCTGCCCAAGCATCGATACTGGCAATAACCGAAGCAAGAGTTTCTCAGTCCGATGTACTACCAATGATTGAATTATCCCTTTCAATTTGTTCATCTAAAGATACGCGCGACTTGGAACTAGAAGGTCGAGCCCGCATGGAACGAGGCCTTGAAAGATTTATTTCAGGAAATATAGAAGGGGCTAATGAAGACCTAACTTGGGCTGAAACTAGGTTAAAGTCGGTAGCAAAGGCAGGTCGAAATCATGATTTAGCACTATTGAACAAAGCATCTTTTCACCTCTCTACCAACGAGCCGATGATGGCCTTGCATACCTATGGGGAGATATCGGTTGAGGATGATCACGCTGCCGAGACACTCGTTTTCTCCAGACTTGGAGCCAGCAGAATACTCGCTTCAATGGAGCAATTTAAGGATGCGACAAGGAATGCATGGAATGCAATTAGTCATGCTGATACTTGCGAAATCATCGAATTGCAATGGCAAGCGATGACCTTATTTTTAGGATTAAGTGCCCAAGAAATGGGAGATGATGTCATGGGTATGAGCAAAACTATACAAGATGTTGATGAAATTTTCAATCGATGTTTGGAATTAAGGCCGGCATTAGAAGGGCCTGACCGCCCAGACCTTAGAGGGCTACTTCTTGCAGCAACTGCATTAGATAGAGTTGAGCAATTGGATTGGATCGAAGTTGAAAGAATTGAGGACCCCTTGCTTGCTTCTGGATTTTTTACGGCAACTGCTAATGATAGATGGCAACAAAGGTTCAAGGAATTAACTGGCCTTAGTTGAGCATTTCTCGAGCCTTATCCATGTATTCAGAAGCCCACGACTCGCCTATTGCCAACAGGCCTCTTGCCATGAAGAATGCCTCTTCCGCATCGCCTGCTGATAATAATGCTTGAAGTTTTGATTCTTCAGATTCTACTTCCACAACATCCGCCTCTGATTTCGCATCGGGAGTTGGTGTTGAAATTTTTCTGGCTAATTTTTCCATACGCTTTAGGAATGAGGTTTTTGCATCAGCATCAGGCCCTTTCCAACCTATTGCTGAATCCATTCTTTCAGTCAACCGCTTGAGATATTTATCACGCTCTTCACTGCGCGGTCTCAAGGCCTGAACATGGTCATAACAAAGCCAAGCTTCATCCACTTCTTTTCTGCCTTCATGCAGCCTTCCAAGTTGCAGCCATAATTCAAAATTTGCAGGACGGTGGGCTAAAAGATGTTGAACCAAATCAATGAATAATTCAACCTGTCCGTCTTCTCTCAATTTTTGCATTCTTCGGCCATGGGTGATATTGGCTCTTTGGTCTCTAAAATCTAAGCGCTTGCAACGGTCAGCAAAGTCTTGCAAGTTTTGCTTTTCTTGGGTTTTCTGCCACCACTTGTCTGGGTTTAATGGGTCTACAAGCAAGGTCGCACTCATCAAATCATGACCCAATTCCAAGAAATTTAATTCTGCTAAATCATCAACTCTTTCAGGGTCTCTGCCCAAAACAGTGAATAAATCCTCCAAGCATCTATGGATGCCGTCTGCATCACCTCTCAATTTCTTTATGTGAATTAGCGTTAACCAATTCCGCTCATCGGTAAAATCATGCAACAATGCTTGTTGGGCGTTTTGTTCGGCCCACGCTAAGTTTTGCTCCTTTCTTGTCGGGTCTTTTCTAACTAATTTCACGAACTTCTCGGCTTGTGAACGAAATCGATTGCCAAGGTTCCTCCGAGGATGTTGTAGGTCATCAGCTGCACTTCCGGACATTTGAACCACCTTTTTCGATTATAATACACTGGTGTATTCCTTTCCTGAAACTCCTAAGCCTAAGGTTGCATCAAAACCAACTTTCGCTGTTGTTCCATCTTCATTTCTTGATGGGTCGAGCGAAGAACCTTTCTGGCCACTGAGAATGACCGTATCTATGTCTGGTTGCCAGCGAGTCATCATTGCCCACTCTACTGCAACTGGATTGGTAATGTCTATGTCGGTATTGACAATTGTAACTTGTTTCATAGAGCGGTGTCCTGCGAATGCCGCATGAATCGCCTTAACTCCATCTCCTTCTTCTTGAGGATTAATTGCAACTACAGAAGATAACCAGCCACAGCCACCTTCGGTAAGGAATACATCATGGCAATCGACTACCTTTGAGACGGCTGCTTTGATTGCCGGTGCTCTTGGTAAGCCCATGAGGGCGCGGTGTTCCCCCAACCCAGGGATTAGAATATGCATAATTGGATCCTTTGCATGGTTGATTGAATCAACTTCTATCAATGGCTCCATTCGGATGTCATCTACTGTTCCTGTTATGTCAACATATGGCCCTTCTTCCGCATCACGAGAGGTGATTCTTGCTTGCATGGCGTATTCGGCATCAGCAGGAACCAATATTCCATTTTCAAGGCGCACAACCGGCAAAGGAGAGCCTCGGAGTCGTTGGTGTAATGCGGATGCAACGGTTAATTCATCTAAATTTTCATCGAATGACATAGCACCAGCCAATAGAACAAGAGGGTCTGGCCCATTGATGATGGCGATATTGATTTCATCACCAACACTTCTTGCCTCATCTACCATCGTTCGCAAATGCCGAGGAACTAAGCGAGCGGCTAATTCATTCTTTGAAAGCACTAATTGACGATGGAAGGACACATTCCTAATCCCATTATATTCTGCAATAATGATGCTCGCAGACATATATCTCCCACCATCTTCCCTATGGTGATGAGGGATTGGTAAGCAAGTCAAATCAACATCCATGCTGCATTGCAAAACTTTGGCATCCTCTACTTCTCTGGTAGGAAGGGGGTTTGCCATTGCTTCTGCAAGGATGTCAATTAATTCTGAATCTGCAATCCCTAAGGTTTTGCACAATAAACCCCTGTCGAGTAAATTCAATGCGGCTCTATGCCCATTTGCTTCCTTGATTGATTCAAATAACAATGGGCAATTATTTAGATTCTTAGAATAATCGAAGATTTCATGAATACAAGAAATTGATTCTGCTACCACTTCAGCATCTGCCAGCAGCCCCCTGAATCCCATGCCTCTCGCCGTTTGATGACAAGCATTGAAGGTTGCGTTTATGCCCCCTCTACATTGGCAGTATGAATGAACTGCTGCGGCGTGGTTATCCGTCATGGTCATATAGGGGAGGCAAGTCGGCGACCTGCTCAAAAGGAGGCATATGCATGGGTCGAGGACTATTCGCAGGGCGTAAAATGGCAAAGGACCGCCAAAGGTTTCGCTGGTCAGACCGTCGTTACAAAAAGCGTATGCTGAAGTCCAGAGAGAAGCACGACCCACTACGTGGCTCGGTTCAGGCTCGTGGAATTGTTATCGAAAAGGTCGGAATTGAGGCTAAACAACCTAATTCCGGCATCCGCAAGGCAGTAAAAATTTCACTCATAAAGAGTGGAAATAAATTGACCGCTTTCACTCCTGGCGATGGTGCAATCAACTTCATCGATGAACACGATGAAGTAATGGTCGAAGGTATTGGCGGACGTATGGGCCGGTCCTACGGGGACATTCCAGGTGTCCGCTACAAGGTTATTCAAGTAAACGGCGTCAGTCTCGATGAGATGGTCCGTGGCCGCAAGGAGAAACCAATTCGCTGAGGTGTTGATGATGTCTGAAGAAGAAGAAGTCGTCGAAGCCGTAGAGGAAGTCGTCGAAGAAGTTGTAGAAGATGAGCGTCCAATCGCAGGAATAGGGACTCTAGTCTTTGGCAAGTGGGACGCATCAGAAGTAGTCTGTACTGACCCAGGGCTTGCCCCATATATCAATCTAAAAACCGTTGGCACACCACATACTGGTGGTCGCCATGCCAATGCATGGTTTGGAAAGACCAAGTTATCAGTCGTTGAGCGTTTTATCAACAATTTGATGCGCAGCGGTAAATACACTGGCAAGAAATTAGGAGCGATTAAGGCATTCGAAACCGCTCTTGATAAAATCGCTGAGCGCACTGGAGGCAATCCCTTGCAAACATTCGTTGATGCGATCTGTAATGGTGCACCAATGGAAGAAATAACTCGCATCAAATTCGGAGCAGTATCGCAGCCTAAGGCAGTGGATTCCGCTCCAATGCGTCGTCTTGATGTCGCACTTCGCCACTTGGCTAAGGGTGCACAATCAGGGACATACAAATCAAAGCGAACCTTGACTCAGTGTATCATCAACGAAATCAGCAAAGCCGCTGATGGTGATGCTACTTCCTTTGCAATTTCAAAGAAGGAAGAAGTCGAGAGAATTGCAGCATCGGCTCGTTAAACCGTCAAACCTACTGGTTTGAAATCTATTTCAATACCCTTTAGGGTATTGAGGTGCGTAGAAGCCTTCATGAACGAATTGCAAGTCGCCCGCCTTATCTCAAGGTGATATCATGGGTCGCAAGGAAGACAACATCAAGCGCGCAACTGAAGTAATGCACATCCTTCCACAAATTAGGAATCTGTGTATCGCAGCTCATATCGATCACGGAAAGACTACTCTTTCAGATAACCTGATTGCAGGTGCTGGAATGATGTCAGAAGAGTTGGCAGGTAAGAGCCGTGTTCTTGATTTCGATGAACAAGAATCTGCCCGTGGAATTACCATCAATGCTGTCAGTGCTTCGATGGTACACGATGTAAGTGGTACTGATTACCTCATCAATCTGATAGATACACCAGGACACGTCGACTTCGGAGGAGACGTAACCAGAGCCATGCGTGCTGTAGACGGCTGCTTCATCTTAGCCTGTGCTGTTGAAGGTCCCATGCCTCAAACAGAGACAGTGGTTCGACAGGCACTCAAAGAAAAGGTCAAGCCAGTTCTATTCATCAACAAAGTGGATCGCCTAATCAACGAACTGCAAGTAACACCTGAAGATATGCAAGCCCGTTTCATGGAGACTATAACCAAGGTTAACAAGTTAATCCGCCAATTCGCTCCTGAAGAAAAGCGCAAAGAATGGCAAGTTAGTGTAGCAGATGGTACTGTAGCCTTCGGTAGCGCTTACCACAACTGGGGAATTACTGTACCATTCATGGCAAAAACGGGAATTTCTTTCAAAGACATCTTTGATTACTGCCACAATGAACAACAAAAAGAATTGGCAAAGAAGGCACCAGTGCACGAAGTTCTACTCGACATGGCCGTGACAAAACTACCTGACCCAATTGAAGCACAAAAATACCGTATTCCTAATATTTGGAACGGAGACCTAGAATCCGAAATAGGCAAGTCGATGATGGAATGTAATCCAGATGGCGAATTAGCAATGATGATTACAAAAATTTGGATGGACCCTCACGCAGGAGAAGTCGCTGTAGGAAGAATCTACTCTGGTTCAATCAACCACGGTGATTCCGTATGGGCGCTTGGTGGAAGTAAGCCTGAGCGTGTCCAACAAGTTAGCATGATGGTTGGAGCAGATAGAATTCCCGTACCGTGTGTGGTTGCAGGAAATATTGCAGCGATAACCGGTATCCGCTCAGCAGCGGCTGGTGTAACGGTCGCCAGAGATAAGGATTTGACACCATTCGAAGCCATTAGACACTATTCAGAACCTGTAGTCACAGTAGCAGTAGAACCTCTTTCCATGAAGGACCTACCCAAATTCATCGATGCACTTCGCTCCCTTGCAAAGGCCGATGCAAGTCTTGTGGTAACTACAAATCAGGAAACTGGAGAAGCACTATTGGCTGGTATGGGGGAACTCCACTTGGAAATCACCACCTACCGTATCGAAGAAGAACAAGGTATCAAAGTCAAGGTTAGTCCACCGATTGTAGTTTACCGTGAATCGGTTGAATCAAACAACCACGGTATGCCTTTCGAAGGCAAGTCTCCTAACCGCCACAACAGATTTTATGTTGAAGTAGAAAAATTACCGCTTCCGGTTATCGAAGCCCTTCGCGAGGGACACTTCGGCGATGGACCTGTTCGAAACAAGGACACCAAAGAAGTCGGAAACAAGTTTGGCGAGTTTGAAGGAATGGATAGAGATACCATGCGTAAAATTTACGCCATTAAAGGAACCAACGTCCTAGTTAACGACACTAGGGGTATTCAAGCACTTCACGAGACTCGTGAACTTATCATCGAAGCTTTCAACGAAGTCTGCAAGCGCGGACCTATCGCAGAAGAGCCAATGATGGGGCTATATGTGCGCTTAGTAGATGCAAAACTACACGAAGACGCAATACACCGTGGACCAGCACAAACCATCCCTGCTGTTAGAAACGCAATCAAGGGCGCATGTATCCGCGCTCGACCTGTAATAATGGAGCCGATGCAGAAGATGAATGTCAGCGTACCAAATAATTGGCTTGGTGGCGTTTCAAGGGAGATTTCAAACCGCCGTGGTGTAATTGAAGACATGCCTGCAGACGGAGAAGTCACCACCGTTATTGGTACAGTACCAGTGGCAGAGACATTCGGATTCTCCAATGATATCAGAGCCGCTAGTCAAGGCCGTGCTATATGGAATTCAGAGAATTGTGGTTTCGATATACTACCAATTCACTTGTTTGAAAAGACCGTTGAGAGCATCCGTGGTCGAAAGGGTCTGAAGGCAGAGGTCCCAACCGAAGACAACTATACAGATTGAGCAGCGATAATTTGAGTGCCAGTCGTTTTTCCTGTTTGGGCTAATTCTAACAGCCGCTGAGGTTTATCTCCATTGATTATCCATACTGGTATTCCTGAATCAGCAATCCTTGCTCCGCAAGCTGCCTTCAACCCGATACCTCCAGTTACGTCGACTGCAGATTGATGGCGTCCATCAAATGCCATATTGATATTCCATTGGCTCAATAATTCCGGTTTTTCATTATCCATCGGTGGACGGGCGAGTATTCCATCAACTCCGCTGACCAAGAATGCCACTACTTCAATTCCCTCAAATAATGAAAGACGCTCCATCAAATGATCACCCGAAAGTATACCAAACTCTTTTGGAGCAGGACAATCCACTAAATCTCCAAAGGTGATTTGGATTAAATCATCACTGGCAACTAATGTTCCAGAGAAATCGGGTCCAACCCCTGAAGCCCAAACATGAGCCGGATGTGAAGATATTTTCAAACCCTGATTGATTAAGGATGAACAAACTAGCCGGTTTAGTTGGAGCATGTCTTTTCGAATTTGCAATATGGCGTCTTTCTGACCTTTGATCCCCTCATTTTCTCCTTCTGCTAAACGGTACTCTTTGGCTACTAAATGGCCAAACCCCCCTGCCCCATGAACAATGACAGGATGGAAACCTTGGTTAGCCAATTGCGAAATGACTTCAGCACATCTTTCGAGAGACTTTTCATCCACTTCACATAATTTGCTTTTGTTGGTAATCAGGCCCCCTCCAAGTTTGATGAGTATGCGGCGGGCTTCCATCAGACCCTCCCAATCATTGATTCTTCAAAGTCATTGGCCGGTGGACTGATGAGATAATAGCACATGCGGCACTCATGGACGAGACGCCAAACCTCGATGAGTTCCAAAGACATCTGCAATCCTTACTTGAAAAAACTTCTAACATCGTTGATTTAGATGAACAACAAACGCGCAGGTTACAAATAGAATCAGCCATCCAAGAGGCATTGCGTTTCAAACACAAGTGGACTGAACTAAAGAAGGCGGGATCAAACCCGTTAAAGATTCAGGAAACGGTACGCTTGATTGTCAGTGCAGAAACTATGAAAGAATCAATTGGGGGACTTTCATCATCCAAATGCCTACACTGCTCTGCCTCGCTCCAAGGTGACATTGAATTTTGTGCGGTATGTGGAAAATTCCAAAAGTAGAACAATATTTTGAGACAGTTAGAACAGTGTTATGTTTTATAAAAAGTCAAAGTGGAAGAAACGATGCAGCCCGAGGACCTAATGGATGCAGGTCATGATAGCAGTCAGGTAGAGTTGATGGCAGAACAGGTCATATTGGTGGATGAAAAAGACCAGCAAATTGGTACAGCATCAAAATCAGCCAGCCATCATCAGCAAGGCTCACTACACAGGGCATTTTCAGTTATCGTTTTCGATTCATCCGGCAGAATGCTTCTACAAAAGCGCTCAAAAGACAAAATCACCTTTCCTGGTGTTTGGGCTAATGCATGCTGCTCCCACCCATTAAATGTTGAAGGTGAAAGAGATGGTTTTGCAGGGAGTATCAATGCTGCTATTAGAAAAATGGGACAAGAACTTGGGGTTCCATCAGACACTCTGAATGTTGAAGATTTCCAACCCTTGACAAAGATGCTCTACATGTCGCGTATGGATGAAGAATGGGTTGAACATGAACTTGACCATTTGATGATTCTGCAGAAAGATGTTAGTCCAAATCCAAACCCAAATGAAATAGATGAAACTCGATGGTTCACTCAAGAAGAATGGCTACAATTCTCAGCATCCTGTCCTGATAATGGGGAAACTATCGCCCCTTGGTTCCAATTGATAGCAGATAATTTACTAATGGATTGGTGGAATAACCTTGACTCATTAAATGAAGATGAGTTAACTCATAGGTTTGGAAGGTTGGATTTGACACAAAATAATGGCTCAAATGAATCTTTATCTGAAGCAATTAATCGCTGCCGCCCAATAGTTGAAGAAAAAGTGCGCAGTGCCCTTTCAAAGGCAAAGGTTGAGCGATTAAGATTAGCAATGCTACACTTGATTGAAGGCGGAGGTAAGAGATTACGGGCTACTTTGCCGCGTATTGTTGGAGAGGCACTTGGAAATGCCCATGAAGGCCATGATGATATTGGTGCAGCTTTGGAAGTTATCCACAACTTTACTTTAGTTCATGATGATATCATGGACGATGATGATGTGCGCAGGGGTAGGCCTGCGGTTCACAAGGAATTTGATGTACCCTCGGCAATAAATGCTGGAGATGCAATGTTAGCAGTTGGCTTCGAAATTTTAGCCAATAGTTCGGGAATTGGGATGAAAGACATCGCCCATGTGGTATTGACAGTTGGAAAAATGGTGCGAAGAGTCTCCGAAGGGCAGCAACTAGATATTGCCTTTGAAAATGAAGAAAATGTTGGCATTTCAGATTATTTGGAGATGATTGACGGTAAGACTGCCGTTATGTTTCAAACCGCAGCCGAATTAGGCGCCCTATTAGCAGGTGCGGATGAATATACAATCGAAGCATGTTCTATTTGGGGCAGAGAAGTGGGGATGTGCTTCCAACTAATGGATGACCTGCTCGATATCTTGAGTGAGGACGATACTATTGGTAAGCCGAGGGGAAGTGATATCGCTCAAGGTAAAAAAACCCTGATCGCCCTACATGCCCTTGAACAATCTGGAGAAGGATTGCAAACTTTCCTTGAGGTCTTCGGTAAGGGTGATAAAGTTTCAAAACATGATATAGAAAGGGCTATTGAAGCGCTTGAGGACTTGGGTTCAATTGAAAATGCAAGGGTGGTGGCAGAGCATCATCATGCTGCTGCAAATAATGCATTAGCAAATCTACCTATCTCAACCGATTTGAATATTCTGAAGCAGTTGACAAATTATCAACTAAGCCGAATTTCTTGAGTGCCCTCTTTAGACCCATGTTTCGCAAGGGGTGCAATACCACGCTGAATATTCAGGATATAGTTGGGCCATTCCTCCACAACCTGTGCATTCTTTTACTGCAGTATCGCCAAATATTCCCATGACAATTCGCACATGGTCAGCATCACTGATTCCGAGCGCTTCTCGCATAGCCCAAAGCATTTGGTCCTCACTAGGAGATATTATTCCGTCCTCTAGGACAATTTCTACTGCTGCTTGGTAATCTTCAACCATCCTCACATCTCTGGCATCCATGGAAACTCCGCCTTTCTCGGCGATAATGTCCTGTTCCCCTGGGTCCTCTACAAAAACAACTAATGAAGCAGCTTCTAAACGGTTATCTCTCATCTCAAATAATACTGAGGTGCCTTCAGAAGATGCATAAACAAACTTTGACAAATTATTAATGATGCTTGCAATGTTTCTCGCCGTATCTTCGATACTTCTTCCCTGTCTCCAGCCTTTGGTATCATCTTCATCATAGCCGTAAAATTCAGTTCCTAATCCTGGATATTCGATTCTGATTTCTTCTCCACCATCAAACTCATTATTCAACAAAGTAACCGATGCGATGACGGTGTTTTGAATATTATCATCTTCATCAAAAGATAACATCAGAGGTTTGCGTTCTTCATGTGCTACATTGAATGTGCCTTGAAGTCCAGTCATCCACTTGTCTTCCAAGCGTTGGAGGCTTGCTTCTTGCGCCTTAGAAAGATTCTTTTCAATGCCGAGTACTCCCTTCATACTTCCCGATTCCAACTCCTGTTGAAACTCTTGAATCAATTCTGCATCTCTGCGATGAGTTGGAGGGGGGGTCCTTGCAGCCTGAACGTGGTCAGGATCTCTCCATTCATATCCGCAGCCACTACAAGAGAGGAAGCCCTCAAGAGAGGAGGGTTCAGAATCTCCACGGCAGCGTGGACAATCTCCTTCCTCACCCACTTCCAAATTATCTTTCGCTGCCGCTCTACCGCGTCTAATGCCCATGCCCATAGATACACGACGAAGGTTCGACACCATGAAGGTTTGGCGAGATAGCAATCAAACTTTCTTAAGAATGGTGGCAATACCCATGCCACCACCTATACACATTGTTGCCAAGGCGTATTTTCCACCATTTCTTTGGAGCAATGAGGCGGCCTTACCTGTAATTCGAGCACCACTCGCCCCAAGTGGGTGGCCGATTGCCAAAGCACCACCATCGATATTTACACGAGGGTCATCATCTGATAACCCTAAGTCCATCATCACGGCAATTGATTGAGCAGAAAATGCTTCATTCAATTCTATGACATCCATGTCATCTAGGCTAAGTCCCGATCTTTGCAGGACTTTTCTGGTGGCCGGCACGGGTCCAATCCCCATGACCTCCGGTCCAACTCCGGCAACTGCTGTTGCTATAATTCGAGCCATTGGTTGCAAACCATTCTTTTCAGCGAATGTTTCGGAACAAACCATTAGGCAAACCGCCCCATCTGTCAAAGGGGATGATGTTGCAGCAGTTACCGAACCGGTTTCAATAAATGCAGGTTTCAATCCTGCCATTCTATCCATCGTTGTGCTCCCTCTGATACAACCATCTTCTGAAATACCTGAGATAGCAATTAATTCATTTTGCATCTTCCCTTTTTCCGCTGCATCAGCGGCTTTTTGATGGCTCCTTAGAGCGAATTCCTCTTGCCTGATTCTTGAAATCGAATGGGAGTTTGCTAAATTTTCTGCTGTTAATCCCATGTTAATATAGGCCTCAGGGTACGTTGATTCAATTTCAGGATGTAGGTCTCGATTCCAACCCCCACGCTTCACCAAGGACATAGTTTCAACTCCGGCGCAGAGAAACACCTCTCCAGCGCCCATTGCGATATTGCCAGCAGCCATGTGAATCACTTGCATTGAGGAACCACATAGGCGGTTTGTCGTTGAGCCCGGAACAGATGCCGGAAGAGAAGATAGGTAGCCTGCAATTCTTCCAAGGTTCAGCCCTTGGACACCCTCTGGGTAAGCACAGCCCAATAGTAAATCTTCAATTTCGGAGGCTTGAATTCCGGTTCGGCTAAGAACTTCATCGATGACGACTGCAAGCATATCTTCAGGTCTTGTTTCATGCAATGAGCCCTTGTGAGCACGATGAAATGGTGTCCGCACATACTCGACAATAACAGCGGCCATGAGGGTCCGAAGCAATCCGGCTGTTCAACATCACGGTTGCAATGGCACCGTGGGGGTTATCAATGAAAGTCCGGTCGCCGGCTTCGATTCACATGCTACGTCAATGTAGAGCGCACGGATATTATGATGGCCAGAACTGCCCAGTATGCAATGAAGAAGGAAAATTCATCATGAGCGAAAGAGAGCAAAACGGGCTCGGTCGCTTGATGGCGGGAGTCCTACGCCACTTTCCTGAGAAGTTCAATCTGCAAATAGATATCAATGGTTGGATCTCAACTAGCAAACTTTGCGACTCATTTAAGGAAGCCCGCCATTACTATCACTGGCTTCGCCCTTGGCATTTCGAAGCAGTCGCTTTGGGTGATGAAAAGGGACGCTACCAAGTCGAAGGAGACATGGTTCGGGCAACATACGGCCACAGCATAGAAATCGAGTTAGATTTGCCGACAGATGATATCCCAGAGGAACTTTACTATCCATGTGATGGAGACGACCTTGCGACACACTTGGAATTAGGAATCAAAGCAGGAGACCGTCAACACGTCCATCTTTCAAAAACTATCACCAATGCTATGGAAGCAGGGCACGTTCGAATCAAGCGACCACGCATCCTTGAAATCGACACCGAGCGAGCAATTGTCGATGGACACACTATCTACCGAGCAGGAACTACTGTCTTCTTGAGTGAAGATATCCCTGCTTTGTACCTCGATGTACTGCCAGCAGATGATCAAATGATTCAGGAAATCGAAGCTGTTTGGGAAGAGGAATGATTTTTCCAAAATGCGAAAAAAGCATTGCACAATTTTCACCTTCGTAGGTGTAGTAGTGAATCAGGGTGCGGATTCAAGTTCTAACGAGTTATATCGTAAAAATGGCGCCCTGATAGATAAAATCTAACTTCCTGCCCTTTGAAAACAAGCGGTATGAACCCACCATTCAAGGTGAATGAAAGGCATCATTCATAAGTCGGATTCGATTGGCACGAAAACATGGCTGAAGAAGTGCTCTATATTGGCATCGACCTAGGAACATTCCGCTCTGTGATGGTATCAAGCGACGGACATGAAGATGGAGAATTAACAGTAATTGGAACTCCAAAGGATAACATCGCTCGAAACTTCCTCAAAAGAGATGTATTATTCGGCGAAGAAGCACTCAAAAACCGCTTGGCGCTTGACCTATTCCGCCCGTTAGAACATGGAGTCATCAAGGATACTCAAAAGGACCGAGAATTCATCGCCCACTTCATCACACACTTGATTGGACTTGCAGACCCTGAAGGCTACGACAGAGTGGTTGCAGTCATCGGTGCGCCTGCAGAGGCATCTTATGTTGATAAGACCTACATCTTCGATGCGGCAGCCGGATCAGTCAATGCTTGCATGATTATCTCAGAACCTTTCGCTGTTGCATATGCTCTTGATATGTTGGAGCACACAATAGTTATTGATATCGGCGCAGGAACCACAGATATTTGCCGAGTTTACGGAACCATCCCTGAGCCAATCGACCAGGTACACTCCGCCTATGCTGGAGACTATGTGGATAACCAAATCATCAAGGAAATCCAACTCAAATTCAATGGCGCACAGGTAACCAAGGACATGGCTCGCCGCTGGAAGGAAGGGCATTCATTCGTCGGCACCTCTCAACCCGATGATCCAATAATGGTGGATTTCTCAATCGAAGGAAAAGCAATGCATCTTGATATCACGGAATGTGTTCAAAATGCTTGTGAAACCATTGTTGACCCAATCGTAGAACGTGTTAAGACGCTAATCTCCTCATCTAACCCTGAATACCAAGATGCATTCCGAAAGAACATGGTACTTGCTGGTGGTGGTTCAGGTATCCGCGGACTTGGGGCTATGATCGAAGAACGCCTCTCCGACCTTGGAGAGATTAACGTCCTCGTAGTAGACGACCCCATCCGCTTAGGTGCAATGGGTGGACTTCGCTTAGCAATGGAAGTTCCAGAAGACATGTGGAAGAATCTAACCTTGGCATCCCGCTAAGCATTATTCTTCTTCATTTAATTGCCTAATTGTTTCTCCACTAACCAGTGGGCCATGACATGATGGGCAAGTATCCTTTACAGCCAATTTAGTTGGCTGGATTGCTAAAACTGATGAACAGTGAGGGCAGGATGCATATATTTCTCCTTCATCAAGACCCATTCCCATCATTGGTATGTTCAGTCCTAAATACCAGGCTTTGAATAATGGATTTCTCATTACGGTTAAGCGTCTCCAAGATTGTACTGACGAAAAAACCATTAAGACTCCGATGAGGATTGAAAAACCGTCTAAACTAATGATTAGAAACAATCCAATAAGAGCAAAAAGCATTACACCCACTGCATTTAACCCTACTGCGAAGGGATAAGCCCAGACTTTTTTATTCCTGAATCCAGACCAACCCATTCCTAAAATTATGCAAGGAAAGATGACAACCCAGCCCTTACTTGCAAATACCACATTAATCAATGAATAACAAATCAATGCTAAAAGTCCGATTGTACCTAACATCACCCAGTAAATTTGTCTATGTAAGGCCATTAGGGGATCTTGAGAAGGGAGCAATGAATTATTTTGGGGAAGGTCAAATCCCCCCGTATCCCTCGTCATCATCATCCCCAGTCATTCCCTATTGATGATGCAATCGGTCATGATTGTAGCCGAAGGTGCTTTGAGTCCTACACGTTGGCAAATGATATGGGCACCATTCGGGATACCGGAGTCATTCTGCAAGGAGACTCACTTTCTGGCCTTTCCATATTGTTGGGAGTGAGTGGGGGTATTGCCGCCGTTGAATCTGTTAAGGTAGCCAGGGAACTGCGAAGGCATGGTGCTAAGGTAGTCGCATTAATGTCTCATTCTGCCCAAAAAATCATCACACCTCTGGCTTTATCTTGGGCGAGCGCTTCTGAAGTCATTACCGATTGGGAAGGGGAGATGAGACAATTAGATGATGTCGATGCGGTATTGGTTTGCCCAACTACTCGTCATCACATGGCTTCAGTAGTGCAAGGGATGATGGATACACCCTTATTGATGGCGTTATCAGCTGCCCGCGGTAGAAAAATTCCTATAATGATGGTGCCAAGTATGCATGATGACTTGGCTAAAGATCCGATCACTGTTGATATTGAATCAGAATTAGAAAATTATGGTATGAATCTTCACTGGGGTCCAATCATAGAAGGTAAAAGAAAACAGGATAACCCCATTTCATTAGTGGCTGCTTTTTGCCATTTCATCAACAAGGAAAAAGAAAATAGGAAGTCTATTGTTATCACGCTCGGTGCAACACGTAGCCCTATTGATGATATTAGATATGTGCAAAATACTAGCAGTGGTGCCACTGGTTGGGTGATTGCAGAGGATTTACATCGGCATGGACATGACGTGTCTGTTGTGGCTGGCACAACAACTGTACAAGCAGCCTTTTCATTGCCACTGGTTATTCAGGCTGATGAGCCTGATGCGATGCTAAAGGAATGTATTGCATTGTCAAACGATGATATCCAAGCATGGGTCCACTGTGCTGCAGTATTGGATTACCTAGTTGATGAACCCAAATTAGGAAAATTTGCTTCGCAACAAGGTGATTGGAATGTTACTTTGAAAGAAGGCTCAAAACACATCATGGAACTTCAAGAATTATGCAAAGATTCCGTAAGGATTGGTTTCAAACTCGAAACGGGAGTGAAAATCAGTGACTTAGTTCACCGAGCATTGGCCCAGATAAAGAACTCAGGAATGACTGCAGTTATTGCTAATCGTCTTGAAGATATTTCAAATCCAGATAAACCTCGTGCGCACCTAATAGATTCACTGGGTGAGCATTGGGCTTTGCAGGATAATGCAGCGGTTGCAAAAGCAGTACGAACTTTAGTCGAAAGGTAGCCATGTGACTTTAGTAAGTTCTTGCTAACCAAACTCTTCGCTTGGTATGCTTTCCGGTAATAACACAAGGCTTTGGTTCTGAATAAGCCTCAACTGCATCGCCCAAGAAAGTTAATCCACAGGTCCTTTCGATTATTTCAGCCTCGGCATCACTGCCATCAAAAGCAATTTCAAACACAGCACCATCTGGTATTTCTCCGTCAACAGCCCAATTCCCATCACTTTCAATTAACTTCGGCAGCGGTTGAGTTTTACCTTTCATGTGCAGTGCCGCTCTTTGGATCAATTCAGATTCAACTTCTGCTAATTGAGCATGAGCAAGCGGAATTATTTCGCTCCTGTCGAGCGGTATTTTCCCCCCAGTTCTTCGAGCAGCGAAAACACTGTTTTTATCGATGTCCCTTGGTCCTAATTCAAATCTTAATGGGACCCCTTTTATTTCCCAGTCGTAATATTTCTGACCTGGGCGCATATCGCGAGAATCTACCTTAACTCTGAATCCTGCTGCCCTAAGTTCATTGGCCAATTGATTTGCTGATTCATTGACCATATCTTCTAGTCCTTTTTTCAGAACAGGAATAATTACGATTTGAATAGGTGCGATCTTGGGGGGCATGATTAGACCTGAATCATCTCCATGCATTCCAACTACTGCACCTAATAAGCGCTCTGACATTCCATATGTGGTTTGGTGACAATTTTGGAATTCTCCATTTTCATCTTCATATTTGATATCGAATGCCTTGGCCCACTGGTCTCTATAATGATGGACACTGGCCACTTGTAAGGTCCTACCATTTGGCATGACAACGTCGATTGCAATTGTATACCACGCACCAGGAAATGTGTCCCAAACAGGGCGCTTAGAAATCAAAACTGGCAAACACATAGCGGCCATAATATTACCTACAATTTCAAGGTCCTCATCGATTTGCCTACTCGCACATGCCTCATCTACGTGAGCAGTATGGGCCTCAAAAAAATGAATTTCTCGTACTCGGATAAATGAGCGAGTTTGCTTAGTCTCATAGCGGAATGTGTTTACCATCTGATAAGTCTTCAGAGGCAAATCCGCGTGAGAACGAATCCAAAGTGGGAACATTGTGTACATCGCAGTTTCTGAAGTTGGACGCAAGAACATCGGAATATCTAATTCATTTTCACCTGCGTGCTTGACCCAGTATACCTCTTTTTTGAAGCCGGCTTCATCTTCATCTATTCGTAATTCCTCTGGCTCCACTCCTTGGTCGCGGGCCCTTTTTAGAAGAGCAACCAATTTATTTTCCTTTTCAAGAAGGTTCTCAGGAATTAGTAATGGAAAGCGGTATTCCTCGTGCTCGGACCTCTCCATTTCTGCGTGGGTTAATCCATCTATGAGGCGCATGGCTTTCCAGCCGTAGGGCCTCCAAACGTCCATACCTTTGATTGGATATCTTTTGTCAACGAGTTCTGCCGCTTCCACGATAAAGGGGTACCATTCATTGAAGTCCTCTTTTTGAGGTATGCCGCGTTTTGCCTTTGCAGGTCGAGACATCGATTTACACCTCAGGCCTTCTTTCTTAGACCGAGTAAAGTTAGAATCAGTCCGCCACCAATCATTGCATAGTCAGGTATTCCTGCCGCGCCCACAGAACCCCAGCCACCATCTTGGGTGAGTTGGTGGGGTGCTAACCAGATGAATTTTGAATTATTAGCACACCAATCGGTTGTACATGGATTGTATAGTTCTCCAAGTCCCATTACCAAATTGAGTAAAGCGACTGATAATGCTAGAACACCGAGCAAAATGAACAAAGTGTTTCTACTTGCAGCCGATGTTTGTTCAAGGGCAGGAAGTTCACCAAGGGGCCCAGGTGGGGGTAAGTTTGAACTGGGGATAACTTCTATCAAAGATGTTGAGGAAGGTGAGGGACTTTCTCCTGAAGGCATTTCTATGCCTTTCTCGGTCAATAGGGCCTTTATGTCCATGCCATAAATTCGTTCTGCTAAACTAGCAAGAGTAGGATCGGAAATGATTTCCGATGGATCTAATTCACCGTCTAACAACTGCTGTAATTTCTCACGACGGTCAACCATTTCCAGCCCTCCCAACTCGAGTGAGACTCCATCCCTTCTTCAAGCCTTTTGAGGATTAGAGTACGAGGATATCCACTAATTATCACGCATTACCGGCCGCTTCAACTTCTTCCCAATCGGATAAGAATTGGGCAATACCTGAATCTGTTAGAGGATGCTTCATCAATTGCCTGAAGATTTTGGTGGGCATTGTTGCAGTATGAGCGCCCATTTGCATTGCTTGTAGCATATGCATTGGATGGCGGATAGATGCTGCTAATACTTTTGTTTCAATAGTGGGATAATTATCCCAAATACGCATTATTTCGGCTATTAATTCCATACCATCTGCACCGGTATCATCTATTCTACCAATAAATGGTGAGACATACATTGCCCCAGCCTTTGCAGCCATTATCGCTTGGGAAGCATTGAAAATTAGAGTTACATTGACGCCTATTCCTTGGTCAGAAAGTATTTTTGTTGCAGCCAATCCTTCAGGGGTGCATGGAACCTTGATGATGACATTTGAAGGTAGAGTGGCTTTCAATTCCAAACCTTCCTTGACCATTCCATCGGTATCTAGTGAGGTGACTTCGGCTGAGATGGGGCCATCACATAGTTCAGCAATTTCTGATACTACTTGTCTGAAATCCCGACCAGATTTTTTTATCAAACTTGGATTGGTTGTAACTCCATCGAGTATACCCCATGCCGCTATTTCTCTTACTTCATCTACTTCTGCTGTGTCTAGGAAAAACTCCATTTTTTTCAACTCCATTTTTTATTAATTGCTCTTTCTACTGATTGCTCTGTGTGCTGCTTCAATGATATCGCCGGTATTCAATCCTAAAAGGTCTAGCATTTCTTCCGCTTGACCTGATTCTCCGAATCTGTCGTTGACACCGACTCTCTCAAGAGGTATGGGATGATTAGATGAGAGATGTTCTGCAATTGCACCTCCAAGGCCACCAATTATTGAATGATCCTCTGCACTGACTATGCATCCTGTTGATGCCGCCATCCGGTTGATTAAATCACCATCGAGTGGCTTGAGTGTGTGCATGTCAACAACCCCTGCATCAATGCCATCGCCAGCCAATTTCTCAGCAGCCTCGAGTGCTTTGTCAACTAATACGCCACAAGCGATGATGCAAACATCACTTCCATCGCGCAGTACAATACCTTTGCCGATTTTGATATCGTCAATTCTATTCTCGTGTAGAACCCTTGTTTTATTGCGCGCTGTACGCATGTAAGATGGACCTGCTAAGTCTAGACATTGGCGAGTTAATTCGGCCGCACTGACATCATCACAAGGGTGCATCACGGTCATATTTGGCAAAGTTCTGTAAATCGCCAAATCTTCAATCGATTGAGCACTGCCACCATCAGTCCCAGTGTGTGTACCACCGTGACTTCCACAGATATGTACCGGAAGGTTTGGTCTAGCCACTCCATTTCGAATTTGTTCAAAGGCCCTTTCTGTAAAGATTGCAAAAGTACTTGCAAATGGCTTGTAGCCACTTGCAGCTAATCCGGCTGCAACCAACATCATATTTTGCTCACCAATTCCGCAAGATACGGTGCGCTCAGGGAATTGTTTGCGGAAGTGAAGAGATTTGGTGGATTTCCCAAGGTCCGCTTCCAAGACTACAACTCTTTCATCATCCGAAATGTTGAGTAATCCTTGACCATAGCCATCACGAGTTGCCGCCATTCTGCTCATGCACCCACCTCGAATAGACCGAGTTCTGCTAACCCAATACCAAGTTGTTCGTCATTTGGTGCTGCGCCATGGAAGGCTGGATTGTTTTCCATGTAAGAAATACCCTTGCCCTTGATTGTATTTGCAATGATAACCGCTGGTCGATCTGTAATACTATCCGCCCACGCAATAGCATCGAGAATTTGTTGCATATCATGCCCGTCACATTCCCTAACGGCCCAGCCGAAGCCTGCCCACTTAGCGGGGATATCGAACATTCTCATTTGCACTTCAACAAAGTCATCATTTTGAATATTATTTTTATCGACAAAAACGGTGAGGTTTCCTAACTCATGGTGGGCGGCTGCCATAGCCGCTTCCCAAATGCTTCCTTCCTGCATCTCACCATCACCAATCATCACCCATGTGCTCCTCTCGCTACCGTCCAAGCGGGCTGCGATTGCAGTGCCCATTCCAAACGACAATCCCATGCCAAGCGAGCCAGCACTGAAGTCTATGCCCGGAGTCCACTTCATGTCGACATGACCTTGGCAAACTCCCCCTAATACACGGTATGAAGAGAGGTCTTCTTCTGTGATGAATCCTTTTTCTGCTAATACTGCATACATTCCTGGGCTTGCATGGCCTTTGGATAGAATGAATCTATCTCTTTCTTCTAATTTCGGTTTATCTGGGTCTACATTTAGACGACTGAAATAGAGCGCAACCAAGATGTCGATTTCAGAAAGAGAACCTCCTGGATGGCCAGCAGCAGCACGATGAGTCATGCGCAATATGTGAGCCCTACAGCGGGTTGCAATTGCTTCTAAATTTGCAATGTCAGCAGATGTTGTCGCCATCATGGATTCGCCTCAGTTGGTTGGCCTTGCTGGGCAGCCTTTCAACATTGACATTCAAGCAATCCGTTTCAAAGAGTGAATTTGCTCATCGCGGTGGCTTCACTGCCTTCAAGAATTTGCGGCAACCATCAGTCAAAACAGCCGCTGTATCGGTCAATAAATTTGAGCCATCACGAGACTTTGGCAGTGCCCGAGTGGCGAGGAAGATGAAGACCCCAATAAACCAAGCATAAAACAACAGACTCCAAAAATCTCCAAGTGTTCCAAGTCCAAACCACTTATGCGGGGCCTTCCAAGTTACGATAAAGAAGGCAATTAAAACTCCCATCAGCGATTCTCCAGCAATAAAACCAGCCCCGAGTAAGACTCCCCGAGCCGATACCTCTTCGCCTGCATCCTTGGCTTCCTGTGATGGTTCTTCCAATAATTCTCCGTCAACTCTTCGATATGCAGAGTGTATGACCACATAGCTGACAAGACCTCCAATAACGATTGGTACAGAAAGGCTAAGTGGTAAATAAATCCCAATTGCGACCGACATGACTGGCATTTTTCTCCAAATGATGATGGCTGCAATTATTGCTCCCAAAGTGATCATTGGAAGATTTAGACTTCCCCCAAATACCGCTTGAATAATCGAGCCAATCAATTCTGCCTGAGGGGCTAATAATGCAGTATCGCAATCAACGTCTTGACCTTCTGCCAATAATCGGGAACAATGTGTTTTGGTAATAACGAATGCCTTATTCAACAACCAGAGCACAGGCCCGATTACTATTGCACCTACAATAACACCGATTAATTCCGCGATTTGTTGTTTGCGAGGGGTTGCACCAACCATATGCCCCGTTTTCAAATCCTGCATTACATCACCTGCAATCGCCGCATTAACAGCAACAACGGCAGCGATAATCAAAGTGGCGAACATTAAATCCTGCTCTGGCATTCCAAGGATAACATCACCCACCAACCATACCAATATTGCAGTGAATAAGAGAGTCGCAATGGTCATTCCCGAAACAGGAGAATTAGATGAACCTACTACTCCAGCGATATAACCTGCAACCGCAGAAAAGAAGAAAGCGGCCACCGCTAAGAATCCAGCCCCCACCAAAGCCAACAATATACTCCCTGTTTTCCACCAATAAAACAAGAATGTCAGAACAGTGATTACAGCACAAACAACCAATACTTTACGCATATCCAAATCCAATTCGGTGCGAATTGGAATTTCTCCCTCACCATCATTGAAATCAAGCGCTTTCTTGAAACCAACTAAAATCGTTTTACGCATAGACCACAAAGTGTATACGCCACCAACTACCATTGCCCCCACTCCAATAAACCGAATTTGCTCATTCCAAATGATCATGAATGCCTCGGTTGGTGAAACGGGGAGGACTTCTCCCAAATGGTTGACTTTAAATGCTGGCCAACCATTTATCAAACCGTATAGAGGAACTAAAATTCCGAATCCTAAAACCCCCCCCAAGAAGATGAAGGAGGCTATTCTTAACCCTACAATATAGCCCACCGAAAACAAGGCAATCGACATTTCTGAGCCTACGTAGACTCTAGCAGCACCTAAGTCAAAGGCTCGGTGAACCATGTGCTTTGTTAGGTGCATTCCCTTAACCACCCAACCAAAAATAGCACCAATAATTAGAGCATAAACGATTGCAACAAGACCTCCGCCGCCTTCTTCACCGGAAACAAGTACTTCCTTACATGCTACACCTTCAGGATAGGGGAGGGCTTCTTCAACGATGAACACCTTGCGTAGAGCGATGGTGAACATACAACCTAAAACGCCTCCAAGGAAGGCGATAATGAAAGTATCTAACCAGTTAATATCTGACCAAACACCCATCACTAAAAGCGCAGGGATAGTGAAAATAATTCCGGCAGCAAGACTTTCTCCAGCAGATGCCATTGTTTGAACAGAATTATTTTCTAGAATTGAAACATCTTTAAAATTTAATCCGCGTAGAATTAGCATTGACATGACAGCAGCAGGTATGGATGCGCTAACCGTCATACCAACTAACATGCCTAAGTAGGCATTTGCCGCAGTCATAACAGCCCCAAGAATGACTCCAATAACAATAACGCGAGGGGTTAATTCTGGAAGATCCTTCTCAGCCGAGACATATGGCTCATAATCCAGTCCCATCGCGAATGGCGAAGAGATTCTACTTGTCAATGGTTCGCTAATGAGGTTGAGATATACCCACCGCTCTTTTGAGGTCATCTTAGTCATACTTATGACCCTGTTACCAACACCAAAGGAACGCAGCAGGTGTCTAATCATGTTAAATGAGGATGAAGAGTGGTTCGCTTTAGATGCTGAAGAAGCATTAGAGAGACTCTCAAGCGACAAGAATGGGCTTTCAGATAAAGAGGCAGCATCACGCTTGGAAAAGTATGGGCCAAACTGCCTAGAAGAACCTGAAAAAGACCCTCGGTGGAAAAGGTTGGTTGCCCAATTCAATGATCCACTGATTTTCCTTTTAATGGGTGCAGCAGTCATTTCCTTGGTAATTCATAATTTCCAAGAACCCGGTGATGCCATCTTTATTTTTCTCGTTTTAACTATTAATGCCGTGTTTGGATTTTGGCAAGAAGAACAAGCAGAGCAGGCGATGGACGCACTGAAGCAAATGGCGGTAAGCAATTGTATCGTCGAGCGAGATGGGAGAGAGATTGAAATTTCAACCGAACAATTAGTCCCAGGAGATATCGTAAAGATGGAGGAGGGGCTGAATATCCCTGCCGATATTCGTTTGATTGAAATCTATCAATTTAAGATAAATGAATCTGCATTGACTGGTGAATCAGACACGGTAAGTAAAAGTGTAGAAGCATTGACTGGAATAAGAATTCTCGCTGAGCAATCAAATATGGCATTCATGGGAACGGTCGCTTCCCGCGGCAGAGCTGTTGGCTTAGTCATCAACACTGGAATGAAAACTGAATTAGGACATATAGCCAGCGGAATTGCCGAGGCTGAAACTCCAAAAACGCCGCTTGAAATAAAATTAGAAAGTCTTGGTAGATTCCTTGGTTTCATCGCGCTTTTTGTTGCCGCACTTTTAGTATCACTAAAACTTGCAATAGCAATTCTAAATCCTTCAGATGTGAGTTTAGTCGATGTTGTGATTGAGCAATTCATTGTTGCCATTGCCATATTCGTAGCCATTGTTCCAGAAGGATTACCAATCATATTGGTTATCACATTGGCCTTAGGAATGAGGAACATGGCAAGACATAAAGCAATAGTTAGAAGAATGAAAGCCGTTGAAACACTCGGTGCGACAACAATCATTTGCTCTGATAAAACTGGCACCTTAACAAAGAATGAAATGACAGTTAAGAGATTTTTTACATTGGATTCAGATTACATCATCGACGGCGAGGGATTCGACCCAACAATTGGTGGATTAAGCCAAGGAGAAAAGAAATTATCAGAAAAGGAAGTAGGAATAGCGTTAGAAAATGATGCTTTCAAACTAGCCTCAACTTGTGCTGCTCTTTGCCATAATAGTACTATTCATAAATTCGATGGGCAATGGGAGGCGATTGGTGACCCAACAGATTCGGCCTGTGCAGTCTTTGGTTGGAAAATTCATGGGAACCTTGAGGAAATGGCTCAAAAGAACCCTCGGGAATATGAATTCTTCTTTGATGCAGTACGGAAAAGAATGTCTACGGTTCAAAACTTCAATGGCGAAAAATGGTTATTTTCTAAAGGTGCAGCCGGTGGATATAGAAACTTAGTTACGCACATCATAGAAGATGGTTTGAGAAAAGAAGTACAAGACGGCGATATCGATAGAATTTACAAAGCAAATAAAGAAATGGCTGCTGAAGCAATGCGAGTTCTAGCACTTTGCGGTAGAAAAGTAGGTGATGATGAAGACATTTCGAATATGGAAGAGATGGAAAAGGACCTTACATTCCTTGGTTTGGTGGGGATAATGGACCCGCCTCGTCCAGAAGTGAAGAATGCAATTGCAACTTGTAAGGTTGCGGGTATCGTAGTAAAGATGATTACAGGTGATCAAGAAACAACTGCACTAGCAATTGGAAAGAATTTAGGGATTGCAAAGGCACACTCTGAGTCGCTAAGCGGGTACAGACTAATGGAAATGAGTGATGAAGATTTAGTCTCTATTGTGGGGGATATCGATGTTTATCACCGAGTCACACCCGACCAAAAAATGAGAATTGTAACTGCATTGCAAAACCGTGGAGAAGTTGTTGCGATGACTGGAGATGGAGTCAATGATGCACCTGCATTAGCAAAAGCCAATATCGGCATTGCAATGGGTATGGCTGGAACAGATGTAGCAAAGGATGCTGCAGACATGGTTCTTCAGGATGATAATTTTTCCAATATTGTTAAGGCCGTAGAAGAAGGTAGAAAAATCTACCAAAATATCCGGAACTTTGTGCGTTATCAAATATCCACGAATGTGGCTGCCGTAGCAATTATTATTCTCTCAACCTTTGTATTCGGATGGGAACTCCCCTTTACAGCAACTCAAATTTTAGTCATTAATATCTTGATGGATGGACCACCAGCAGTTGCCCTTGGAGTAGAAAAGAAGCATGGAAAAGTGATGCAAGTTCCACCGAAGCCCTTGACCGAAGGATTACCAAATCTCATAGATATGGCACTGATTATGTGGATGGGAGCAATAATGCTGGTAGGGACCCTGACTGTCTTCTACATTGCAGATGGGCACGTGATGACACAAGAACCTTGCACGAAGGGTTTCTTTGACAAAGGGGATGTGATATATCAGGGGGAAGTTGCAGCTTCAGATTCAGGTGTTTGCAATGAAGAGACTTGGGAGTTATGGTCAAAAGAAAAATTTGAGGTTGCTAGAACTGCCGCTTTCGCTGTCTTTGTTTTATTCCAATTATTTAATGTCATGAATTGCAGGAGTGTCGCAGAAAGCGTCTTTACCTTAGGAATTTTCAGTAATAAAGCAATAAATTACTCGATGGTATTTTGCACTAGTTTCTTATTATTTGTAGTGCAATATGCAACATTTACCATTCCCTTTTCAGGTTTGGAAATAGGCTCATTATTGTCGACTCGCTTTTTGAATTGGAGTACATGGCTGGTTTTATTGGCAATTTCATCCTCGGTATTATGGATGGAGGAATTCCGGAAAGTGATGCTAAAAGAAGGGGTCTTGAAGGCAAAGTTAGAATCACTCCCCTTAACTCGTAAGTAATTGGATAGCCAAAGCATTCATCTCTAAACTACTCAGGCTATTGACTGAGGGTAAGCATTGGGAGCATTTGGACTGGCTGATGATTGGCTTCAACGGCGTTCATCAATGCTGAAGTCGATGCTGATAGAGGATGAAATCCTTAATCCAATTATTAGCGACTTAATCAAGGGTCAAAGATTAAGCATTATTCAGGGTTTAGCATTATTGAAGCATCCAAACTTGAATGGGGTTTTGGAAATTGCTAATTTAGATAAGAAAGCAAGATACGGAGAAAATATATTTTTTAATGTAAATATTCACGTTAACCAATCTAATATCTGCGTCTTGGCATGCAAGTTTTGCGCCTTTCGAAGAGGCAAGAGGGCCGATGATGCATATGCACTGGACACTAACAGCTACATCTCGCAAATTGAACCCTTTGCTGAAATAGTAGATGAAGTTCATTCCGTTGGCGGATTACACCCAGAGTGGAACTTAGGGTACTACTGCAACTTATTTGAACAAACAAAAAACAGATTCCCTAGTATAACAATCAAAGCCTTGACAGCGGTAGAAATAAAGCATATAGCCACCATTTCTGGAGAGAGTTTCAAAGAAACTATCCGACAATTAAAACAATCTGGCCTTGGGAGTATACCTGGTGGTGGAGCCGAAATTTTAGTTGACTCGGTCAGAGATAAAATTTGCAAAGGAAAAGAAAGTAGTCAGGAATATCTCGATATCCATGGAATTGCTCATACTCTCGGAATGCCTACAAATTGCACCATGTTATTTGGAACTGTTGAAACGCCAGAAGAAAGAATCATCCATCTCGACAAATTGCGATGCCAACAGGATAAAACGGGTGGTTTCCAATGTTTCGTACCATATCCCTTCTTACCGGATTCATCTAGGCTCCCAGAAGCTCAACTAAGCAGTGCCAACGAAATTCTAAGAATGATTGCGGTGAGTCGTTTGATGTTGGACAATATCCCTCATATCAAGGCATATCGAATGAATATCGGGGATGAAATAGCAGAGTTAGCAATATCAGTTGGGGCTGATGATATTGATGGTACTGTCATACAGGAATCGATTATGCATCTTGCAGGTTCAACAGCCCAACTTGATTTTGGTATTGATGAATTATGCAGATTAGTTAGGAGGGCAGGGGGAGTGCCAATCCGACGAGATACGGTGTATTCTAAATTCAAGCCAATAGAAATAAAATCACCTTCTTCAGTTCATAGATTAAACATGGCCAAGTGATAATATGGAGATTCAAACTTGGCAGAAAACTATTGGCAGAGTAGCCTTCCTAAACTGTGATCCTTTGTATTATGGGTTGGCTGAAAAATGGAAAATATTGGCTGCACCACCGGCTTGGCTTACAGGCCATCTACTTAGGAAAGATTGCCTCATTGCGCCTATTCCAGCCGCCGATTGGGCTCTTAACCGAGAGAAATTGATTTTACTACCAAAGTTGGGAATTATTTCTGATGGACCCGTTGGCAGTGTCCTCTTATTCGGCCACCGAGAGATTAAAGATATGCGTGATGTTGCTTTACCCACGGATTCTGCCACTTCTCGAAGGTTGCTGATATACTTATTGAACAAGCAAGGATTTGACCCGCGCCCTGTGCAAATGGGGCCTGATTTAGAAAGCATGCTTGATCGTTGTGATGGAGCCTTGCTCATTGGCGATAGAGCATTACATCAGGCTCGAATGCATCCCGAATTAGTCAGGATGGACTTAGGTAAGGCATGGAAAGATGCGACTGGATTTCCGATGGTCTTTGCGGTTTTTGCTGCCCATGTGGATGCACCCCTTAAGATGGTGGAAAGTGCATTGAGCGACTTGTTAGTTGCAAAAAATTCATTCAATGAGAGTGGCCTTCGTAAAAAAATAATTGCTGAAAGTTGTGAACGAAGTTCTTTTTCGATAAAAAGAGTAGAGAAATATTTTGAAGAAGTACTGTTTGATTTAGATGAAGAAGCAGAATTAGGATTGAAATTATTCATTTCTGAAGTCTTAGGAATAGAAGATAATCCAAATTTCATCGCAGTATAATCACTTTGGGGAACTACCTGTCAACATCCCCAATGCTTTATCCATAGCATCATCATCATCATCATCATCATCATTATGTGATTTCTCAGGGGACTGTTCTTTCGGTTTAGTGATTTTCTCCTTTTTTGATCCTGTCTTATTTTTTCTCTTTACCTTTCTTCTACCTTTTGATACTGGTTTTTCAGGAGATTCTTGTTTAATCACCTTGCGAACCTTTGTTGTAATCTCAACTTGCCCATAATCAGTTTCCCAATTAGGGTCGTGATAGACGCCATCTAGGCCATAATTATAGTCATCATCAGAGGAGTATTCTTCTTCCTCTGTAACTTCGCTCAGAGAGACTCTCTTGGAGCCTTTTGGTTGCTCGGAACTTACTCTTCTACGACGGGTCTTTACTGCCTTAACGGGAGTTGAAATTGGCATCTTTGAGGCCCTGCGAGTGGAAGCACGAGGTGGACCTCGCTTTGGTTTAGGTGGGGTGGATTGAGATTCATTTGACCATGTTTCTTCTATTTCTTCTTCTATTTCTTCTTCCTCAGTTTCTGGATAATAATCATCGAATTCTTCTTCAGATTCCTCTTCTTTCTTGAGTTTATTTTCTTGAAGTTCTGAGTCTAATAGTTTCATTTGTATTTCCTTTTTTTGTTTGAATATGATTCCAACAAAAAGAACTGATGAAAACATAAATAGCAGGCCGACCCAACCATTTACGGAAATAAATGCAACGAGTATGGCACCGATACCGGGCTCTTCAGGAGGTATTACATCCATGAACGCGGTTGTAAAACTATTACTTCTCTGCCAAATAATATCTGACTCATCTACTGCCAATGAGTCGCTGAAGGAAATTAACACAGGGAATTGAGCCGAGATAACCGCTGAACTACCTGTTGGGGCTTCCAACATACCTTTAATCGTAATATTGTAAGGCGCAACAGGTTGGCCATATAACTGAAAAGTTGTAGTCCACGTAAAGGAAGCCCTTGCACTATAGTCCTCTAATGATGCTGTTGACATACCTTGTACTGAGCCACAACTCATTTCACCTTCACCCAATTCTGCCCCCTCTAAAGAAAGTAAGACTCTCCATGACTCTACTACTTCTCTTGAAACAATATTATCACACATAGCTCCTGTCATCCAAGTTAATTCCTCAGGAGTAATCCTTCGGTCGTCAATCAACAATGTTGATGTGAGATTTCTTAATGCACTTGAGTCGTATTTGGAAAATGAAATAGTATCGTGGACTTCAAGCACTCCTTCTTTAATATTTAATTCAACATTTCTCAAATAGTCTTCATTAGGATAAAGAGCGCAGTTTTCACCTTCTGGGCAATGAATATCATAAAGATCAGAAATTCCATCTCCATCATCATCGATATCCAAAATGTCAGGAACTCCATCTTCATCAAAATCTGCCCCTTCTTGTCCGTGACCGGGGGCAATGTAGTTGGATTGATATATTGCTAAATGGGTAGTGCCAGTACTGACGATAATACTTTGTCCGTCTTCCGAGATGGTGAAATCTATCGCTTTATGGTGCATTTGGGTAATTTCAATAAAACTCCAATCCGATACTCTAATTTTATGAATTGATGGTGATAGGAATGATTCTAAAACGAAAAGGTATTTCCCATCTACTGACCATTCCATTTCAATCGCTTTGAGGAAGTCGAATTTTGAATCTTGAATTGAGTTTCCACTTCTATCATAACTCCTCATAACTCCTTTTTCGTCCAAAATTGAAATAATTTCCCCATCTGGTGAAATCGTACAATCTTGTATGGATTCAGCATGATTTTCTATGCTACTACTTTGGCTGTAATCGGTGGCATCCCACAATATTAATTTTCCATCTACTCCACCAGTCATCAAGGTCTCATCGTTTTTACCGTATCCAACACAGGAAACAGTATCATCATGACTACCTTCTAAATGTCCAAGAATATCCAAATCGGGCAAAGATAATTCGAATGCGCCTCTATATTGATCTTGAATTAAGACCCGACTACCATCAGTACTGATAGCGATTGATTTTGGATTCATTCCATTCGTGAAATCATTACCTACACTCAGCATTGTGTCAACTTTAAAAACCTTAATCGAGACAGTTTGGGCACTTGCGGATAGAAGACCCGCTACAAGGTAGTTGCCATCAGGTGTGAAGGCTAATACAGTTGGAGTATCTACAAGTTCAACCTTGTTGATTGTTGACCTATCTGTCATGTTCATTAAAACGAGGGATCGGTCAGTACCAGTTGCTAATACATATCCATCTGGCGACAGTGCTACAGACCAAGTATTATCCAAATTATGTTGGCCAGGGGTGAACACCCCCACATATCCTAAACCACTTGGCGATGTTGCAATTACTGTGGGAAAAATCAAGCATGATAGCGCAATTAAAACAAGGATTCTCTGAGCGCGCCCTGCTTCCAAAATCCATCCCCCGATTGATTCAATAAAGGTCTCTCTCATAGAGTGTTTGCCGTCAATCACCCATAAGTTGCGTATTGTTAAGGTCTGTAACACAAACCGCTGTCCATTTCCATCGACTTCAAAGGTAAGGCTTTGGTCGGCGCTGCATGCTTGATGAATTAGCAATGGATGATGAAGGCCGTAAAATCATCAGAATTGGGCACTCTCCAGACCCTGATGATGCCTTTATGTTCTATGCCTTAACTAATGGACTGATTGAAACACCAGGATATATTTTCAAGCATGAACTTCAAGATATTGAAACTCTCAACCATCGTGCATTGCGCAAGGAGTTGGAAGTTAGTGCCATCAGTATCCATTCATTCCCAGAGGTGTCTGGCGATTATGCTTTGATGAATTGTGGAGCCAGCATGGGCGAAGGATATGGCCCAATGGTTGTTTCATTAGCAGGGCGAGAACTTGAGGATATCAAAAGGGGAAAAATCGCAGTGCCTGGCCTAAAAACAAGTGCTTTTTTGGGATTGAAACTTGCATGGGGTGATGTCGAGCATGTCGTCATCCCTTTCGATGAGATCATAGATGCGATTCTCGCTGGTGAAGTAGATGCTGGACTCATCATTCATGAAGGGCAATTGACTTATGTTGAACATGGTCTTGATGTGCATCTTAATTTAGGGGTTTGGTGGGCTGAAAAGTACCATGGTTGGCCAATGCCACTTGGCGGAAATATCGTGAAAAAGGGCTTAGGAAATGACGTGATGGCAGACATAACAAGATGGACAAAGGAGAGTATTGAATATGCAATCCACAATCCGAGAGATGCTTTAGCCTTTGCAAAATTGTGGGGACGGGGCATTGATGATGAAACGAATCAAAAATTTGTTCAAATGTATGTCAATGACAGAACAATCGACTATCGCCAAGAAGGAAGAGATTCGGTGCGGAAATTCCTAGAGTGCGGCCAAAAAATAGGCATGATCAAAACTGATTTCGATGTCCAATCGATGGAGTTTATTGGTGAATAGGTGCTATTGGAGATAATTCAATAAAAGAGGTATTGGAAAAGCACTTGCAAGATTCTTTCATTGAAGTATCAGAATCCTGCGATTTGCTTTGGATTTATTGGCTTACTATAGCGATAGGTAATATCATTCTAAATGCTAGCATTCAAAGACTGGATGCCATACGGACCTCTGAGAGAGATGCCACACGACCACGTCCCTTTAGCCCAAGCACCAAATGGCGAAATAGGTCCACTCTGCCATGGTTGCGGAATCCGACTCACTTTTGGACAATCGATGACAATCGATAAGCATTATTTTTGTTGGCAATGTTATCAACAAAATACCGGCGCAGGCCCTTCAACATCAGGCAAAGAAACCGAAAAGAGATTTTATCGCTGAGGCGCATTATTCATTACCCCTCAGCATTAAGTTGTATGCGGAGGGTCAACTATGGTTAAGGGATGGGCGACATTTGCACATCGGTTTGAACAACATTATCAGAATTTCACACCTTGGCTACCACCTCGCTTAAGGACTCGTGAATGGATGTTTATCCCCTTTGGAGGAGGTACACCCCGACGCCATATTCGCCTCACTGATGCAAATGAAATCAAGAGGAAATTAGTTTCTAGACCACCTCATTCGGTATTTTACAGCACAGCATATTGGCGGGATTCAAGCATCCGTTCAAGCATGAAGGAAAAGGGGTGGATGGGCGCCGACCTTATTTTTGACTTGGATGGAGATCACCTACCTGGTATTGTCGATACAGATTTTATTGGAATGTTAGAAGTAATTAGAGAACAGGCATGGAAGTTGTGGAATGATTTTTTACAACCTGAATTCGGTTTTGAAGAAAAATTCCTGCATTTGACTTTCTCAGGCCACAGGGGTTTTCATTTGCATTATCGAGACCCGCAATTAGTTCATCTGGACGGAGAAGCAAGAAGAGAATTAGTATCCCACATAAGAGGCGAGGGAGTCGATGTCATGTCCCTCCTCCCAAGGTCTGAAGAAGAAAATGCGAGTGGTTGGGCAAAGCGCCTACGTGGTGGTGTACAACAAACCATAGAGAGGCTTGATAAAGTTCGAAATGAAGAAGGGGAAGAGGCGAGGGTAATCGTCGAATCTTGTGTGGATGCGATGAAGCGTTCTGCAAAATTGAAGGGGGTTAAACGTTCAAAAGGGAAAAAGGCTGTACTCGACCTAGCCCAATTGATTGAACATCCACGTAGAAGAAAAGAATTGATAGGGGGGAATCTAAACGCCTTAGGTGGGACAAAATCAGATTCTAATTATTTCCGCGATGCTTTCACCGACATATTACGCTCTGATTCTAGTGTGGTATTAGGCAGTGCTGGAGAGACTGATGAGGTAGTAACAATAGATTGCCATCGAGTGATTAGGCACCCTACTTCTTTGCATGGCAAATGTGGCCTACAGGTGACAGAATTTCCACTTAGCAGATTAGATCCGGATGGTAGCCAACCATTCGACCCTCTAACTGAAGCAGTTGTCTTACCGATGGATGGCAAAATGAATGTGCAAATTATCGCTGAGGAAATCAATACCCGAGTAAAGGATTGCCATATAGAGGGGCATTTTGGAGATAAGTTGGAATTGCCAGAAGCCGCAGCAGCATTCGTCGTCCTAAAAGGGTGGGGAGAGGTAATTCGGCTCTAATTTAATATCCTAATATTAGACTCTCTCCCGACCTCCTCGCGGTCAACATTAAAGCACATACCTATGGTCCTCGCTTCACCCGGAGGGTGATTAAGGATGGGACGAAAGAAGAAGAAAGGCAAAGGGCCCTCTCCAATAGGACCCATACCTCCACCACCAGGAGGAGTTGCAATACCACCTCCTCCAGTGGCAGGTGGAGCGCCCCCCCCACTGCCTCTACCACCACCTCCTGGATCTGAGGCAAAGCCGAAAAGAGGGGCGTTAGATGGAGCAAATGTTCCGACCATATCCAGCCTTGCACCTCCAGATATGTCATCCAAGAAAGAAGACAAAGGCTATGATTCACTTTGGAAGAGGGGCAGTTCAAAGCCACTTCAGCAAGTTTACGGTCATATCGATAGACTTGGCGAAGGAGAAGTAGGTAGCCTCTTAGACCGCTATGCAGATAGATTCGGCCACCAATTAGATCGTGAAATTATTGTCAAGCGCAAAGCAGAACACGATTCCCGAGTCGCTGAAGTCAGGGATGCACCAACCATAACTATGCTTGATGAGAATGAAGAAGAGTTTGTGGAAGAAGAAGTTGAAGAAATACTTGAAGGGGAACCGGAAGAAGAACTCGAAGAAGTACTTGAAGGAGAGGCGGAAGACGAGGAAGAAGAAGTTGAAGAAATCGCTCTTGACCTTGATGAATCAGAAATCGCGGATTTGGAAAAACAGAAATCAAAATTAGCTTCAACTATCAACAAATTAAAGCCGAAGTATAAACTCGCAAAACAACGAAATCAAAAGTCCAAGTTAAATAAATTAAAACCTCAACTAGAAGCCTTAATCTCAGAACATAAGGCAATCAAGGCGGTACTTTCTGGAGAAGCCGATATTTCCACCTTAATTGAAGAAGAGGATATCTTCCTTGACTTCACCGGAGTCGTTGACAACTTGCTCCTTAAACTACCAGATGTTGATGCTTTCATCGCCAGTGACTCATTCCAACTATATTCAGATGTAGCAGGAAACCCTGAGGGCGCCGATGAAGAGGCAAGACGCGCGTTTTTCAGTTTGGTCGATTCAATGCTTATGGATTTACCAGAAAATGAAATCGTCGTATTTACACAATCTCCTGACTTCAAAATCTACGAAGAAGTCGGTGCAATTTATGGGAGCTGAGAGTTATGGGACTACTTGATAAGGCAGAAGAATATGAAAAGAAACCGGCAAAAGCCATGCCAGCAAAGGCAAAAGCAGTAGCAAAAGCCAAGCCAGCGGCAAAAGCAGCAGTAAAGGCCAAGCCAGCGGCAAAAGCAAAATCTGCTAGAGCCAGCAGACCTCAAAGGGAAAAAAGAGAACGCATCGCCAAGGACTTACCCGATGAATTCGTCTTGGCTGGTAAAAACCACCGCGCTGCTGCTTGGTTTGTGAATTTCATCTGGAACTGGGGTCTGCTAATGGCAGCATTGAGTCTCATCATATTTGCCGGTGGCGACCTTACTTGGCTATTGATTTCCGCCCTAGTAATGCCACTGCTAAATGTATTGTTAATCCCAATGAAATTTGGACGTAATTTTGGGCAATTCCTTTCACGAACAAAATATGTCACTTACAAAGGTTCCAAGCCGAACTTCTTCCATGCAATATTGAGTAACCTCAACACCCCTGCTTTATTTGGTGGTCTTGGATTCTTGCTTATGTCAGGTATTGGAAGCAATAGCAACGACGGGATTAATACATCGATGTTAGTCTTGTCAATTCTATGTTTCCTTTACCCAATAAGCGAATGGGCATTCAAGAAATTCGATGTTAATGATTCCAATCAAACTGTTTGGGATAAACTATTTTCAGCCTATTTGGTGCACCACGTCCCAACTGGTGATGAGAAAGGATGGGCAGCTAAATTGGAAAGCCTTGGAGATTTTGGTGCTAAGAGAATCGCTAAAATGGACGAAAAGGATACAACAGTCGATGAGACATGATATCAACAGTACCTCGCGTAGCAACTGCTACGAAAATCGACAATCGAATACTTTTCCTAATTTCCATAACTGGAATTTCAATTTTAATATTTGATTTACTCAACTCGATTTCTCTCTTAGGGATTGTTGTAGGTGTTTTCAGTACTCTCTTATTCTTTGAAGTTTGTAAAACCGCAGTGCTGAGGAGGTTCTGCTCACCTCCAATAAACAAATATCCATGCTTAGATGAATCTGAGACCACTTCAATATCGACTAGTAATGATGGTGTTCATGTGCATGGCCATGCGAGATGGAACGACGGTCGAGCACCTTTACTATTGATGATTCATGGATGGTCTTCTAATTCAATTGGCACCTTTGAAAGAGCAAAAGATTTTACCGATTACCACGTAGTTACTGTGGATTTGAGAGGCCATGGACATGGGGCAAAGGACCCTGAATTTACGGCTGTTAAATGTGCATCCGATACTGCGGCATTACTCGATTCCCTTCCTCAAGAGAAAATTGAGAAAATTGTGATTTGGGGCCATAGTCTTGGAGCCTTTGTTGCATTAAGGTTAGTCTCAAAATATCAAGGCTGGTGGGATGATAAAGTGGATTCAATGATTCTTGAATCGCCAATGACTAATTACAATTTGATTTTTGATGAGTACCTCCCCAATTTTTTAAAGATACTTCAGCCCTTGATGGTAAAAATGGTCTGGAAAGCCTGGTATAAAATCCATCCAGATCAACCAATTAATGGCCCCGAGGATGTGATGCTTCCAAAATGGGGAATGCCTACTTGCAGGACTATTGTATTACAACCAAAAGTGGATAATCGCCTAGGTAGTGCTCATTATGAGCTATTGATGCAACATATTGGAGATGATTGTGAATCCCATATGTTAGATGATTTAACCCATTCAGGTTCTAAGATAAATCTGACAAGAAATAATTTAATACGACGGTTTCTTGATTACTCTTCACCTTCATGAATACCATTTGTATAGGCTCTTGCAACTTCCCTCATATCCTCTGCCTCATCGGTTTCATCGACGATTTCCTTACCCAATAATGTCTCGATAACATCCTCCATTGTAACAATGCCACTGGTGCCACCAAACTCATCTTGAACAGCCAAAATCTGTTGCCGTTTTTCGAGAAATAAATCTAATGTAAGGTCGACACTATCATCTTCTGAAATGAAGCCAATTGGTTTCATCAACGCCCCTAACTCCTTTTCCCATTCATTCCTACTAGCAGCCAATAAAATCTCAGAACGAATCACTAGTCCTTTGATATCATCTATATTATTTCCATAAACTGGGATTCTAGACACTCTTAACACTGGATGTTTAGCCAAAACTTGCTTGATAGTGTAGTCAAGTGGGAAAGCAGTTACTACTACTCTTGGAGTCATAACTTCTTCAACTTTTATTTCTGCCAAGCGCAATAAGTTCTGGATGACTGTTTCTTCATCTTCCTCAATAGTACCTTCTTCCTCACCAATATCTGCAAGAACTGCTAATTCATCCCTTGTGACTGTTGTTGTGTTGCCTTTCGGTAATAACTTGCGAAACCATTCAATTGGTACCACTATTAGAATCAAAGCCAATGTTAAGACATTCGTTATGTATGCAGCAAATGGACTCAACTTTTTCCAGTACACAGTTCCAAGGGTCTTTGGAAGGATTTCCGATAGTAGTAATACTGCCATTGTAAGAATTGCCGATGCCAAAGTCACCCATTCATTTCCATATTCAGTTTGAACCACAGAACCAACACCTACTGCCCCTACAGTGTGGGCGATGGTATTGAGGGTGAGAATCGCGGTCAAAGGACGAACAGAATCATTTTTCTTCAAGTCAGTCCAAATTAAACCGGATTTCCTTCCATCGTTAGACATTAATTGAATATGTGAATGGCTAATACTCAATAGAATACTCTCAAGTATACTGCATAAAAATGAGACTCCAAGAGCGAGTCCAACATAGAATAGAAGTAAACCGGATACCATTGTTAGGTGCGTCCTCCTGCGTAGGCGACATGATACCTGTGAAGTTTCATGTTATTATGCCTTGTTAATGAAAGGTCATGCTTTGGGAAATACCATATTCAAGTCCTTCCTGCCTTAGTCGATGTCGGGTGAACATGTTCTCATCTGCGTCGCATGGCCTTATGCTAATGGCCCATTACATTTGGGCCACGTCGCAGGTTGTTACCTTCCCCCTGATATTCAGTTTCGATATGAACGAGCCCGTGGAAATCGAGTTTTATTAGTTAGCGGCTCTGATGAACACGGTACTCCAATAACTGTTAGTGCCGAACAACAAGGAATTAGCCCTCAACAAGTTGTTGACAAATTTCATGCCATTAATTCTCAGGCTTTACTCGACTTGGGGTGCATGTGGGAGCCTAATACCGACGCTCGTGGTATTGACTACGGGGGGGCGCTATTCAATCGTACAAGTGATGAGCGACACAAGGAAATTGTACAGGATAATTTTCTTTCATTAATGGATGCGGGGTTATTTGAGAAAAAGACCATGCAGCAATATTACGAAATCCGTGAAGACGGAGGTCGTTTCCTTCCAGATAGATATGTAGAAGGTGAATGTCCAAATTGTAGCGAAGATGGAGCGCGAGGGGATCAATGTGATTCTTGTGGCGCCACATATGAGGCTCATGAATTAGAAAAACCGCGTTCGAAGATGAATCCCGAAGCAAAAATAGAAATTCGTGACACAGAACATTTGTTCTACCGCTTGGATAGATTCCAAGCATGCTTAGAGGAGCATGCTGAAGCAAGGCAGGGAGTTTGGAAAGCCAACGTCAAAGCCATGACTAAACAATGGTTAGAGATGGGCTTGCGCCCTAGAGCAATAACACGAGACCTTGAATGGGGTATCAAAATTCCATTGGAGGATTCAGAATGGGATGGAAAGTGTGTTTATGTTTGGTTTGAGGCAGTACAAGGATATCTATCATGTGCAAAAATTTGGAGTGAGAGATTTGGTGAATCCGAGGATGATTGGAAAAAGTGGTGGCTCATCTCCAAAGATGGAACAAAACCTCGGCACCTGTACTTCCTTGGCAAAGACAACATTCCATTCCACACAGTTATTTGGCCATCCTTGATAATGGGCTTGAACCATGCAAATAATGGCTTAGGGGCTGCCGATAAGATTACATTACCAGGTCCTGGAGACTTGCATCTTGAGGATAATGTCCCAGCAATGGAATATCTAATGTTAGCAGGTGGACAATTTTCAAAATCACGAAAACATGCGGTATGGCTACCTTCATTCTTAGAACGCTTTGATGGTGATACTTTGCGCTATTATCTTGGGATTAATATGCCTGAAAATCACGATACTGACTTTAATTGGCCTGATTTCGTCGCTAAAATAAATTCAGAATTAATTGGACATTATGGGAATTTCGTCCACCGTGTGATCACTCTCGCTCATCGATTAGAAGGGGTTGGTAATCCACTTGCACAATTTGACAATCCATCATTATCCGAAGAATGGAGAAGTAAAGTTGAATCTCTGCTTCTTGATGTAGAAGAGAGTCTGAATAAACATCGTTACAAAGAGGCACTTAGAGGGGTGATGAGCATCGCACAATTTGGTAATCAACTCCTACAAGGTTCAACACCTTGGAAATATCTGAAACCTGAATCACATACCCAAGAAGGGGCTGCAGAATCTTTGGCTGCACTTGCGTTCTCTTGGCGAATAGCAAGGCTATTAGCAATTGCAACCCAACCTTTCATCCCATTTAGTGCCCAAAGATTATGGCAATCTCTTGGAGAGTCGCAAGAAATATCTCAGGTATTGTGGTTAGAAGCAACAGATTGGAATGCAGAAATGAACTGGACTGAAACAAAACCCGTTCCATTATTCAAGAGATTGGACTTAGAAGAAATTTTGGAACATGAAAATAGCCTTGTAGAAGGTCAATCAGAAGTGAAGGATGATAATCCAATTCATGGCGTAAAAGGTAGTAAGAAAAAGGAAGTGAAAAAAATGAACGAAGCACCCGAAGGAATAACATATCTTGATTTCAACACCTTCATGGAAGTTGAATTAAGAGTAGGAACAATATCTGCAGTTGATGAGCACCCAAATGCTGACAAACTATATGTGGTATCTATAGATGATGGAAGTGAGGAAGGAAGGACTGTTTGCGCTGGCCTAAAAGAATATTATTCTCCAGAACAAATGACAGGTAAACAAGTGGTATTTGTAGCAAACTTACAACCACGTAAATTACGAGGTGTAATGTCAGAAGGAATGATGTTAGCAGCAGATGATGGGCAAGGTGGTGTAAATCTTGTCAGTATCGATGGAAGTATTGCCAACGGAAGTAGAGTTCGGTAATCAGACATAAAGTGCTTCTGAAGAATTTGAACCAGGTCCAGAATCACGCTTCTTAGCAACGATTTGAATTGCTTGAGTGAAGTCTGCTTGGCGGACCTTTGAGCGCTTATCTCGTATGGCTGCCATTCCTGCTTCTACACAAGTAGCCTTCAAATCGGCACCAGTGAAGCCATTCGTTGCCTCAACAATTCTGGGCATCGAAATTCTCGTAGTAGCCATCCTTCCAACATGAATTGAGAGGATTGATTTACGAGCACTCTCATCGGGCATAGGAATTTCGACTATTCTATCGAAACGACCAGGGCGGAGTAGAGCGTCATCGAGTATATCAGGACGGTTTGTTGCTGCGATTATCTTGACTGATTCTAGGGCATCAAAGCCATCCAATTCTGCTAGTAGTTGCATGAGTGTGCGTTGAACTTCTCGGTCCCCACTGGTGGCTGCATCAAGACGCTTGGCTCCAATTGCATCTATTTCGTCTAAGAAAATGATTGCGGGGGCTTTGTCGCGGGCTAATGAAAATAGTTCTCTAACCATCCGCCCACCTTCTCCAATGTATTTCTGAGCTAATTCACTACCAACCATTCTGATGAAGGTTGCATTAGTTTGGGATGCTACGGCCTTGGCAATCATGGTCTTTCCACAGCCCGGTGGTCCAACAAGCAAAACACCCTTTGGAGGCTCGATACCAACTTTTCTGAATAAGTCGGGGCGCTCAAGTGGTAATTCGATGGCCTCTCTTAATTTCTCAATCTGTTCATCTAAGCCACCAATATGGCTGTACTCAATATTTGGTGCTTCAATTAGTTCTGCTCCACTAACGAGCGGATCCCATGCCTCATGGAGAACGTCAGTTACTGCTAATGTATCTTGGTTAAGCGCAACTCTGGTGCCCGGCTTTAAGCGTGAAATCCCTAAGCGCTGATTAACTGCAACTTGAAAGACAGTTCCATTGGAGGAACGGACAATTGCTGACTCATCATTTAGGACATCTTGTACGTGCCCAATGATTAGCGGTGGGCTCTTTAGCATTCGAATTTCTTCATCTAATCTTGCAGTACGCTTCTTTAATTTATTGATATCACTTTCCAATGATACGCGTTCTGTTATCAAGTTCTGGGCTTTATCATGCAAGGAGCGGTAATCTCGTTCTAATAGACGCAATTCGTCATCAGAGCGGCTCTCTTCACTAACCGAACTCGGCTTCATAGCCTCAACATCAGATGTCATTCAACTATCCTCAGTTTGCCCACCGTTATTCAATGTACTCAAACTCTTTGCTGGAAAATTGTCAATCGTAGGGTTGAATTGGGGGGAGCGTTGCACAGTCAACGGGGATAGTATGGGCGCCTGTGAATTATGTGGAGCCGAGAAGACTTCTACACGTAGTGTGAAGATGGGTAGGGCAACTGTTGATGCCTGCAGCAGGTGCATTGATTCGATGGGATTGGCCACTGTCGCACCTATTCGAAAACCGTCTGAAATTGTCCAGAAAAAGGCAAACCATGGAGGGTATTCTGGAACTGGAAAGAAAGGCCGCGACATTATGCGCAAAGGGAATATGGAATTATGCGGAGGCTTTTCTAAAATAATTACCGAAGCCCGTGAAAAAATGGGTTTAGATAAGCGCCAACTAGCCCATAAAATGGCTGAAAAAATAAATGTTATTCAAGCAGCAGAATCGGGGCGCCCTCCTTCTGATACTGTCATTAAAAAACTCGAAAGAGCCCTTGATATCACCCTGATGGTTGAAACTAAACCAGATGAAAATAGAATGGTAGGTTCTGGTACAAGTCGTGGTCTGAACTTAGGCGATTTCTTCAAGGATTGAGTCGATAATATGGCTGAAATTGGAATCCATGCCATCTGGTTAGCTCAAGACGACCCTAGTAAGAATACTGTGGTAAAATTATCACGGAAAGGGAAATTAATACTTCATAAGAAAATTTCCCAATTACCGAGGAGGGGAATAATTCTCGACCCACTTTGCGGCAAAGTATTGGGCCCTGAAGACCGAGAATTAATGGATAAAGGTGGGAAATTAGTTGGACTTGATTGCAGTTGGGCGCAGATTGAAGATAGTGTTAGGAAGGTTGGAAAAAGGACTAAACTACAACGAAGAATGCTCCCCATGCTATTAGCCGCCAACCCTGTGAACTGGGGAAAGCCTAGCAAAATGACCACAGCCGAAGCATTAGCTGCATCATTATGGATATTGGGAAGAGAGCAAGAAGCCAGAGGGTTACTCAATGCATTTAGTTGGGGAGAGGAGTTCTTCAAACTCAATAGATTACCACTTGAGGCCTATGCTTCAGCCAATTCCAGTGGGGAGTTGGTGCGGATGCAAATGGATTTCTTTGACCTTCCTGATGAAGTAGTAGCTGCTTTGACCGAGGAAGAATAAACTTCGGTAACATTGATGGCTTGCTCAAGCCGCCAACGGTTCATGACAGGTCCATTGGTCGAATGCGTGCCAAATATTAGCGAGGGTACGGACCTTGCTAAAATCGAATCAATAGTTAATGCCGCAAGAGATATCGATGGTGCTCGTGTATTGTCCAGCGAACCTGATAGCGATTACAACCGTACTGTGATTACAATTGCCGGAACACCACAGGCAGTTAGTGAAGCAGCCTTCAGATTAATCGCTAGTGCGGCAGAAAACATCGACATGCGGCTACACAAAGGAAACCATGCTCGCTTAGGCGCAGTCGATGTGTGTCCATTTATCCCCTTAGCGGAAATTAGCATGCAAGAATGTTCAGAATTAGCGCGCAGCCTCTCTCAGAGGGTTGCTGATGAATTGGACCTAACTTCCTATCTTTATGGGGCAGCCGCATCAAGCGATGCAAGAAAAAACCATAGCCTACTCAGGAAAGGACAGTACGAGGAATTAGAAGCACGTTTGACAGAAGGGAAAGATTCGATCCATGAAGATGAGACTCGACTACCTGATAACGGCCCATCCATTTGGACTGAAAAGATTGCAAAATTCGGCGCTACAATAATTGGGGCACGAGGTATCTTAGTAGCATACAATGTTAATCTCGATGAAAAAGAAGCACTAGTGGCAGGGGCAATCGGTAGAACCGTCCGGCAATCCGGCCCACTGATAAAAAATGAGGCCGGCCAAAAAATGCCAGTTTCGGGGATGCTTCCAAAAATTCAGGGAATGGGCTTCCCTTTGGAAGAACATGGAATTTCCCAAGTCTCAATGAATCTACAGGACATTAGCATAACACCAATGCATGTGGCATATGAAACAATCAAGTGGCTAGCAAATACCTATGGAATTGAAACTACGGGTAGTGAATTAGTTGGTCTGGCACCGCTAAGTGCTTTTTTAGAGGCTGGAGCATGGTACGATAGCGATGCAATTAGTGAAGAGGAACTAATCACAGCGGCAGTAAAGGGAATGGGCCTAGATGACCTTGGACCATTCATCGCCGAGCAAAGGATTATCGAAAGAGCACTTACAGGAAGTGACTGAATGTCTGAAGACGAATGGTCCGAAATGAGCCTGCGTGAATTCCAAACTGCCCTTGCAAGTTCATCACCAACCCCAGGAGGCGGCACGGCTGCTGCCGTAGCACTCGGTCAAGCAGCCGCACTGTCTTGCATGGTTGCAGACTTGACACTCGGCAAGGAAAAATGGCAGAGCGGATGGGAAATTGCCGAAAAAACCCAAGAGTGCGCGATTGGAATGTTTGGCAGAGCCCTTGACTTGGCTACTGACGATAGCCGCTCATTCGATGCGGTTATGATGACTTTCAAATTGGCCAAAGATAGTGATGAAGAAAAAGAAATTCGCCGTCAAGCGATTCGCGAGGCTACCTTAGGGGCTGCTGAAGTTCCATTGGAGACTGCAAGACTGGCACATTCTTTATTGGAACATCTTCCAGAACTAGCAAGAAAAGGAAATGTAAACACAGTATCTGATATTGGAGTTGCATCACTTCTCGCATCTGCTGCCTGTAAAGGGGCATTATTCAATGTAGAAATCAATGTTTCAAGCCTGCCTGAAGAAATGGGTGGGGCTCTAAAAGAAGAAGCAGCCTCAATATTAGAATCCTCGAGAATTTTGTCGAGAGCCTGCATGGATGCGGTACGCGAGAGGCTGTGAATAAATGGCGAGCATTGAGGAGCGAGCAATACATCGCCTCAATGATGGAAACTGGTCTCTAGAAAAGGATTGTATTGCCGTTGAATCAGTCTTGAGCATCGATATTAAATCACCTACTAAATTAGAAAGATGGGTCAGTATTTTGAGAACACCAGGTAATGATGAGGCGCTAATCAGAGGATTAATTCATTCAGAGGGTGTTATGACAGATAATAGTGAATTCCAAATTGTGTTAAACGAACCTTCTGCTACCATTCTAATGGCTGATGAATCATATCAGATTGCCACCAGAGGGCGTATTAGCAATGGCAGTGCATGTGGGATATGTGGCCGTCAAGACTTTTCTGATTTGTTGAATCTGGCTCATCAATGCGAGTTAGAACAATTGAATATTGATGATGAAATAATTGTTAACTTACCAAATTCAATGAAAGATAGTCAAGTCGCCTTCTCCTCAACCGGTGGAATCCATGCCGCTGCTCTATTTACATCTGAAGGTGAAATGTTGCTATTGATGGAAGATATTGGCAGACATAATGCAGTGGACAAGGTTATTGGCCAAGCAATAATTAGCGATATTGAAATGCACAATTGCATCCTTTGTTTGTCAGGTAGGATTGGCTCAGAATTGGTACTAAAAGCAGCAGCCGCAAAAATCGCTGTAATTATTGCAGTAGGGGCTGCCAGTAGCATGGCTATCGACCTAGCAAGAGATGCAGGAATCGCCTTGTATGGCTTTACTCGCGATGAAAGTAGCGTCTCATATAATCGTCCGATTGCACAGGGCTGAAAGAACAACAGTCAAAGTATGGAACCACCTCGTCAAACTTGGTGAGTGGATGACAATCATTGAAAGATGGGACCCCAGTCGCCCAGGGCATCGATTATTGGATGTTCTGAAGAAAGAAATTCATAACCGTGGAATGCCAAGCGGAGAACGCATCCGAGAGATTGCAGAACTCTGTGATACTACTGCTGCAAAGGTACGAGGAGCGATTGGCTATTATGCCGAATTAAAACCAAGCGACCACACAGTTAGAGTTTGTACAGGAGAGTCATGCCGAGCTAGAGGTGCTGATGCCTTAATCAAAGAATTGGAGGACTCAGGTGAACGGGTTGGGGAACTGATTTGTGCTGGACTTTGTGCTTGTGGTCCTGCTGTACTTCGAGATGAAACTGTACCACAGTGTGCATCTCAACAAGGAAGCGGCATTCAGTTCTACATTAGCCAAGATAGTACTAGCCTTGCTATAGGCAGTGAAGATATCGCTAATTCTCTACTACAACATGTAACTGAAGATGCAGCATTAATTCGCACAGGTAGCAGAGGATTATTCCATCTTGAGCCTACGCTAGAAGTTGATATCGAAGGCAAAAGACATGCCTTTGGCCCGATTACTTCGGCAGATATTCCTTCAATATTAGATTCTATTTCAAAGCAACAAAGTCATCCAAAATCACTTGGCCTAGTTGAAGATCTACTCAAAAATCAATCTAGATATGCAATGCAAAGATTCGGTCATGCTAATCCTCTTGATTTAGAAGGAATGAAGGAACTAGGAGCCTACCAAGGATTGGAAAAGGCCAAAGAAGTTGGCAGCAAAGGAGTCATTGAAGAATTAAAAACCGCTGGCTTAAGAGGGCGTGGTGGAGCAGGATTTCCAACCCATTTCAAGTGGGCAGCAGCCGCTGCCGAGCAAACAGATTTGAAATTCGTGGTGGCAAATGCCGACGAAGGAGATGCTGGGACATTCATTGACCGGATGATTATGGAAGGGGATCCTCATGCCTTAATCGAAGGGATGGCGATTTGCGCTCAAGTAATAGGGGCAAGTCAAGGAAAAGTTTACCTCAGGAGTGAATATCCTCATGCTGAAGTAATACTGGAAAGTGCTCTGCAAAGCGCAAGAAATGAAGGAATCCTCGGAGACCATTTCGACATTGAGATAGCAATTGGAGCTGGATCATATGTTTGTGGGGAAGAAACAGCGCTGCTTGAGAGCCTTGAAGGTAGGAGGGGAGAGGTTAGGGCACGCCCGCCATTCCCGACAACTTCTGGGCTATTCGGTAAACCTACAATAGTCAATAACGTCCTAACATTCGCCTTAGCGGCGGCAATAATGAGAGTTGGAGGAGGGCATTACGGCAGCCTAGGGGTCGAATCAAGCAAGGGAACAGTAGTTGTTCAAGCAACTGGTACTTTGGAACGTCCTGCTTGTTTCGAGATTCCTTTTGGTGGAAGTATCGGTGCGATACTCGATTCATGGTGTGGATGTGATGAAGTAGTTGCAATACAAGCAGGAGGGCCTCTTGGCTCGGTATTCAAAATGCAAGAGATGTACGATATCGAATTATCATTTGAGGGCTTGGCAAATGCAGGTGGCCTACTCGGCCATGGTGGATTCGTCTGTTATGATGCTAGTTTTGACGCTCATAAGGAAGTAGTTGGCTGGATGCGTTTCTTCCGCGACGAGAGTTGTGGAAAATGCACCCCTTGCCGAATTGGCACTCAACGGGCTTTGGAATTGATTGAACGCTTGGGCGGAGATATGGAAAAAGAAGGCGACAGGAAATTGCTGACCGACCTCGATGATTTGATGACCTCAACTTCTCTCTGTGCACTGGGTGGATTGGCGATGAACCCAGTGCGTTCGACCATGGAACGTTGGCCACAATGAGTGAAGAATTCACCATGATTATCGACGGTACCATGGTAGTTGGACAAGCGGGCCAAACGGTAATGCAAGTAGCCAGAGATAATGATATCAAAATCCCAAGTCTCTGTGATTCCCCCCATCTAGCGGCATTCGGTTCTTGTCGAATGTGTATCGTAGAGGTTGAGGGAATGCGAGGCACACCTTCTTCTTGCACTACGCCAGCAAGTTCTGGGATGCAAGTTGCAACTACTAATGATCGATTGTGGGATCTACGAAGAGGATTAACCGAACTCTATGTTAGTGAACACCCACTCGACTGCCTGACCTGTACTGCCAACGGTGATTGTGAATTACAAGATGTGGCATCAGAGGTTGGATTAAGAGAAGTTCGCTATGATAATACTCCTTCTTGCGATTCTTTTCTTTTGATCCAAGCAAATGTATTGTCTGTTCTCGATGTATCAGGGCTTGTGATGATATTCAAGCAACCCATGCTTTATCGATTGATGGCCGAGGTTTCTTTAGCCGAATAATTGCTGGTGCAGATGAATTATTCATGGATTCAGATTGTGTGTCTTGTGGTGCTTGTGTCAACGAATGCCCTGTAGCTGCCCTTGAAGACACAGTTGAGAGAAAGCATGGTAAGCCCGATTCCTATGTTCGAACAACCTGTGCATTTTGTGGAGTTGGCTGCCAATTCGATGCGGGTGTCAAAGGTGGAAAATTAGTCTCGATGATTCCAGTTGCTGAATCTCCTGTCAATCAGGGTCATTCCTGCGTCAAGGGAAGGTTCGCTTCAGCCTATGTCCATCACAAAGATAGGCTGACAGTTCCGCTGGTTCGTGATTCAATAGAAGAGGAGTTTAGAGAAGCAAGTTGGGATGAAGTGTATGGCCTGATTTCTTCAAAATGGAAAGACCTAATCGGTAGCCAAGGCCCTGATTCGCTTGGAATCATTACTTCTTCACGCTCGACAAATGAACTCAACTATCTAGGAGCAAAATTAATGCGGGCTGTTGTTGGAACGAATAATGTAGACAACTGCGCTAGAGTATGCCATTCTGCAACTGTCAAAGGAATGATGACGGTATTTGGTGCAGGGGCTGGAACTAATAGTTTGAATGATATCGATGAAACCGACTTACTCCTCGTCTCAGGTTGTAATCCCATTCACGGCCACCCAGTCACAGGCTCAAGAATAGTCCGCGCAAGAAAGCGAGGTATGAGGATGATTGTTGCCGACCCTAAGCGCACAGAGTTGGCAAAAATAGCCGATATACACCTTCAATTAAGACCGGGTACAAATGTCGCTCTTTACCAAGGCTTGGCCCATATCATCCTACGAGAAAACTTGCAAGCCAGCGATGAGTGGATGTCTTCTAGAACCGAGAACCTTGAGCCATTCAAGGAAATGGTCAAATTGATGACACCTGAATTATGTTCAGAACTGACCACCATACCAATCGAAACATTGGAATCTGCGGCAAAATTGTACGCCGAGGTCGATGCTGCAATGTCCGTACACGGCCTAGGAATGACTGAACATAGTCATGGCTCGGAAGGCGTGATGGCACTCTCAAGCCTTGCACTCCTGACTGGGAATGTAGGTCGACTAGGAACCGGAATCAATCCACTGAGGGGCCAAAATAATGTTCAGGGTTCATGTGACATGGGCGCTCTCCCCAATGTCTATACAAATTATCAATCAGCAGATGACCCCCAAGTAAGACAGAAATTTGCCAAAGCATGGAATGTTGAAGTTCCAACTAAACCAGGAATGACTTATCCTGCTATGTTAGAAAGTGTTAGCGAAGGGGGGCTGAAATCACTATACATGATCGGCTCTGATATTGCCCACACAGACCCAAATAATCTACAGGTTATTGAGGCATTATCCAATTTGGAATTACTCATCGTTCAAGATATTTTCTTCTGCGAGTCGGCAAAATATGCACATATCGTCCTACCCGCCGCTTCATTCTTGGAATCAGATGGAACCTATACAAACGGTGAAAGAAGAATACAGCGAATCCGAAAGGCAATCGATGCACCTGGCCAAGCAAAGCAGGATTGGATAATCGTCAAGGAATTAGCAGAAGCGCTGGGCCACCCCATTGCATTTAGTGAGGATTGCTCGGATGTATGGGATGAATTAGCGGCATTAACACCCAACTTCGTAGGAATCTCCTATGATAGGTTAGAGGATGTAGAAGCAATTCAATGGCCGGCACCAACTGCTGAACACCCAGGCACTCCAGTCATGCATCAAGACCAATTTTCGAGGGGTTTGGGTCATTTTGCAGCCCCTGAGTTTTCTGAGCCAAATGAAACTGCAAGCGATGATTACCCGTTTATTTTGGTAACTGGTAGGAACCTCTATCATTACAATGCGGCAACCCAGACAAGACGTAGTGGTCTTGTTGAATTTAGAGAATCAGATTACCTAGAGATAAACCCCGAAGATGCTGAAAACCTTGGGATTCAAGATAATTCCGAAGTTTGGCTTTCAAGCCCTCGGAATAAGATTAAAATGTTGGCAAAACACAATGATGATGTCAGAATCGGCAATCTATTCACGACTTTTCACTTCCCAGAAGTTGGAGTTAACACCGTAATCAGTTCCTCATCTGATGGCTATACTCGTTGCCCCGAATACAAAGTCCAAGCAGTTGCCATAAGTGCTGTTTGAATCGTTGGTGGCAATTGATAAGAGAAGGATGCCCAGCGCAAGCCACCATGGTCAAGCAGGCGTTGATGCGATTAGCGGATGGAATCCCATCGCAATTACCTGATTATCCGGCTATCGATGCTGCTATTGACCAAGCGCCAGCAAGAAAACAAATACTCTCAACAAGAGATAAGGAATTGGCTATTCGAAATGCTTTGAGATATATTCCTGAAAAATGGCATGTAACTTTGGCTGCGGAATTCAAGCATGAGTTAGAGACATTTGGACGCATCTTCATGATGCGCTTTAGACCAACAGAGTATGAGATGAAAGCCTATCCAATCGATAATTACCCCGCAAAGTGCAGACAAGCAGCGAGTATTATGCTGATGATTCAAAACAATCTTGACCCCGCAGTAGCACAATTTCCCCATCAATTGATTACTTATGGAGGCAATGGAGCGGTATTTCAAAACTGGATTCAATACCATTTAGTAATGCAATATCTAAGCCAGATGACTGAGAGTCAAAGCCTTGTCATGTATTCGGGACACCCCCTTGGACTATTTCCTTCGCATCCAGACTCTCCTCGGGTTGTCATCACCAATGGGATGGTCATCCCAAACTATAGTTCTCAAGATGATTATGAGCGCCTGAATGCACTTGGAGTTTCCCAATATGGCCAAATGACTGCAGGTTCATACATGTATATCGGACCACAAGGAATCGTCCATGGAACAACTATTACACTGCTCAATGCAGCCCGCATGAAACTCGGCATAGCAAGTGATGCAAGCCTTGCAGGGATCTGCTACGTAACATCTGGACTGGGGGGGATGTCCGGCGCACAAGCCAAAGCAGCGGTCATCGCTGGTTGTGTTGGTGTCATCTCAGAAGTTAACCCAATCGCAGCAAAAAAACGCCATCAACAAGGTTGGTTAAGTGAACTCTACGAAGATGTCGACCAAGTCATCGACCGAATGTTAGAAGCAAAAGCCAATGGTGAAGCAGTATCAATCGGCCATGTTGGAAATATTGTTGACCTCTGGGAAAGACTTGTTGAGCGAGATATCCAAGTCGAATTAGGCAGTGACCAAACAAGTCTACACAATCCATGGCAAGGCGGATACTTCCCCACTGGAATTGACTTTGAAGAAGCAAAACTGATGATGTCCCAAGACCCTTCAAGGTTCAAAAAAGAAATCCAATCCACTTTGTTAAGGCATGCAAAAGCAGTCAATACCATGGTAGAAAGGGGTACATATTTCTGGGATTATGGCAATGCATTCTTACTTGAGGCAAGTCGAGCAGGTGCAGATATTTGTGATGCAAATGGCGATTTTATCCACCCATCCTATGTTGAGGACATCATGGGTCCACGCTGTTTTGATCTTGGATTTGGACCCTTTAGATGGGTCTGTTGTTCGGGAAGTAAAGAAGACCTTGAGATGACCGATAATATTGCCATGCAGGTACTCGAAGAAATGTCAGCAACGGCTCCAGTAGAGATTCAACAGCAATTAAAGGACAATATCCAATGGATAAGTGCCGCGGGAAGGAATCGGATGGTTGTTGGTAGTCAAGCAAGAATACTCTATGCAGATGAGGAAGGGAGAAAGAGAATCGCCTCTGCATTTAATGAAGCAATAAAAGAGGGAGAAATTAGTGCTGGAATCGTTTTGGGGAGAGATCATCACGATGTGTCCGGAACAGATAGCCCATATCGTGAAACTGCCAATATCAAGGACGGTTCCAACCTTTGTGCTGACATGGCCATCCACAACGTCATCGGAGATTCATTTAGAGGGGCAACTTGGGTTAGCATCCACAATGGCGGAGGTGTGGGTTGGGGTGAAGTGATTAACGGTGGCTTTGGAATGTACCTCGATGGAAGTCAAGATTCTGAAAGGCGTTTGAACTCAATGTTATCATGGGATGTTAACAACGGAATTGCCCGCCGTGCATGGGCAAGGAACCCAGAGGGAATATTTGCAATCAAGCGTGCTATGGAGAAGGAACCACTGCTCAAAGTTACCCTGCCAAATCTAGTAGATGATGAGATTATCGCAAATTTATTCTAAGGAGGAAAAAGTATGGAAATAGAACTTGACGGAAGAAATCTAAGTATGGAAGAACTGCTCCTTGTAGCAACTGGTGTTGCTGATGCCATTATTTCTGAAACTGCAAAAGCAGGTATTGAAGCGGCAACAAAAACAATTGAAGGAATCATCGATAGAGGTGAAGTAGCCTATGGAATCAACACTGGATTCGGAGCCCTTTGTAATGCTAGAATCGACTCTTCCAAACTAGGAGACTTACAGGCAAACCTGATTCGAAGCCATGCCTGTGGGATAGGTGAAGCCATGGAAGTTGTACCGGTGAGAGCGATGATGTGTGCTCGAGCGAACTCATTGTGCAGAGGCAACAGCGGTATTAGAATAGAAGTTATTCAAAGAATTCTCGACATGCTAAACCTTGGCCTAACACCTGTTGTTCCCAGAATTGGTTCCCTTGGAGCCTCTGGAGACCTTGCGCCTCTTTCCCATGTTGCTTTGACTATCATGGGAGAAGGTAGTGTAATTGACCAATACGGGGAATTCTATGATACCGCAGAAGCATTGGTCAATAATGATTTGAAGCCAATTCAACTTCAAGCAAAGGAAGGTCTTTCTCTGATAAATGGGACCAGCCAAATCCTTTCATGGCTAACTATTTCTCACGCCATCCTAAGTGACCTTTTGCCATTGGCTGACCTAATTCTCTCAACCTCAATCGAGGCATTAAGTGGTTCCATTGCGCCAAGTGATGAACGCCTACATGCAGCAAGGCCACACCCTGGCCAAGCACTTGTTGCTAATCGGATTCTAAGAGCCCTGCAGAATTCTGAAATCAACCAAGCCCATACAGATTGTGATAAAGTTCAGGATCCATACTCATTTCGGTGCGCTCCACAAGTACATGGACCCGCTAATGAAGTCCTTCAAAGACTAGGTGATGTGATAACAATAGAATTGAATTCTGCAACTGATAACCCACTCGTTTTTCCAGACCCAAATAATCCTGGTCCACACGAAGTCGTTAGTGGTGGAAACTTCCATGGAGAAATACTCGCCCTAACCGCCGATGCAATGAATGCCGCTGTTCATGAAATTGCCAGCATTAGTGAAAGGAGAATGGATACTCTCCTTGATACAAACCGCAGTGGACTTCCTGCCTTCTTAGCCAATGAAAGCGGCCTCGAATCTGGAATGATGATTGTACAATATGCAGCCGTAGCTGCAATTGCTGACCTTCGCGCCCACGTAGGGCCTCATACTACCTTCAGCCTCTCAACCTCAGCCAATCAAGAAGACCACGTTAGTATGGGCGCTACTGCTGCTTGGCATCTCTTCCAAAGCGCCCAAAGGCTAGCAGATATCTTATCCTGTGAAGCAATAATCGCTTGTGAAGGGTTGGAACACCACCAAGAAAAGGCTGGAGATGGCGTAGATGCCCTCTACAAGCACGTTAGAACATTGGTCGAGCCATTACAGGGAGACCGCTCATTAGCAGGTGAAATGGCCGATTTGGCTAATGATTTCCTCAATGGAATTGGGGATGAAAATATTCACCCTTACCTTGAGTGATTACTCATCCAATAATATATCGAGGGAATTCCAAACTTCGCGAATTCCGGTTAACTGTCTAATCCTGAAACGGAATGCTGTGGCATTTGAGATATCCCCTCGGGACATCAACAAGTCTACGCGGCGGTCTAATTCAACTGCTAAACGAACCTTTTCCTCCACAACACGATATAGTGCATAGGCATGTTCCATATCCTGATATTTTAGAGCAGGTTCCAACTCACTTACATCGAAGCCCATACGCCTCCAAGCCAATATCCGTCTGCGCAAAATTGCAGTAGTAAAACCAGCAGATGGTAGGCGAGTTAGGTGACTCAATTTTGCCGAGCCGTCTTCATGTACCTCCTCTTCTGAAGTTGTTTCAACTACCTCTTGCGATGCTTCAACTTCTTCCTCATGAATAATTACCTCATTAATTGCTGCCTCAGGTAATTTCCAAACAGGCGCCTCGCGTCTTAAACGGGCGATTTCGGTTGTCAGGAACGCCTTTGGCTCAACTGGACAAACAAGTCTCCATGTAGTTGCAGAAATATCATCAGACATCGAACGTAAAAAAGTTAAAAGTGCCGGAAAACCATGCAAACTCATCAAATGTTCAACCCCATCTAAGACAATTATTCCTGACTTCTCAGAGATTCTCTCCCTAATTTTCATCGCCAAACGCTCAAGGCTTGGACTAACAGCACTCGGAGAGTCTCGCTCTGTCAACCAACCTACTTCGACAGTATTGATGTCGATTTTGCCAATCAAACGACGAGGCGGCAACCTAGTTAGTAATAATGAATGATAACCTGACGAATTCACCAAGTCTAGCCATTCAAACATGGCCTCCATCCCCTCTTCCAAAAGGTGGGTTGAGCCTACCTCAGGCAGAAGCCCCATCCCGCTGCGATGCTCCGCCATTATACCTCGCCCCTTGTTGACGGCTCTTGACCATGACGCCCATAAGAATAGAATGGTCAGTATTCCGACTGCTACTGCACTTTCACCCGCATATCATTATAACGTGCATTGAAGTGCCGAGAATGGGTTCTCTATGTCTGGAAATGATGATGCGAACGATGGAATGGCAGAATGCGGCGCATGTAGGGCCGTAGTACCGGTTGACTCAGAGGAATGTCCGGGTTGTGGCATCTCCTTTACTGGAGTCAGTGAAACAAGCCTTGGAGAATGTGGTGCCTGTGGCGCATTAGTCCCTTTGGAGAGCAAAGCATGCCCTCAATGTGGCGTTGTTTTCGTAGCAGATGATGTCATTTCCATCCTTGGAGACTGGCTTTCGGCCACCGGATTAACGGTGGAAGACTTATTCAAGCGATTCGATGAAAATAAAGATGGCGTTATCGAAGCACACGAGTTCAAGAGCGGCCTGTTGGCACTCAATATTGCCGATCTCCCAGAATCTCAAGTTGACCGCCTAGTCAAAGCACTCGATGAGGATGGAAACGGCGTTATCGACCTAGCAGAACTTGAATCTACATTTGCACCAACTGCAGAAGAAATTGCTGAGGATGACTCAAGCGAAGAGGATGAAGAATCGGTTGATGAAGAAGAAGAGACTGTTGAGGAAGAAGATTCTACCGAAGATGACTCAAGCGAAGAAGAAAGTTCTGATGCTGAAGGAGAAGAAGCTGAAGAGACTACTGAGGAAGAAGATTCTACCGAAGATGACTCAAGCGAAGAAGAAAGTTCTGATGCTGAAGAAGAAACTGAAGAGACTACTGAGGAAGAAGAAATCCCCGATACGCCTCTGGCCCGTATGGTTAAGAACTTCAAAGATGCTGGATATGACGTCAAAGAAGCCTTTGAGCACATGGATGTAAACAACGATGGTGAAATCGACGGCGAAGAGATGACTAAAGCCCTGACAGAATTCGGCGGTGGTACCATCGATGAAAATGATGTCAGTGCAGTAATGGAAGAATTAGACCTAGACGATAATGGTGTCATTACTCTTGACGAGTTAATGGTAGCATTTGGAGTTCCAGCCGAAGAAGAAGAGCCTGAGGAGGATGAAAAGCCAAAGGAAGAATCCAAGCCAAAGAAGGAGTTCCCCACCGACCTTCACAAGAAATTGATGTCAAAGAAGGCTAACGATATCTTCTGGCCAATAATGCACACTTTATTCGCTGTATTCGCATTACTGTGGGTACTAAATGGAATGGGTACATTCGTAGATGGGACAGGAGGTAGCATAGAATTCGAAGAAAAGACCGTTAAGTGCGACCCTGATTTACACGGGAAGTGCAAAAATTCACTAACGCCATTTGCAGGAGATGGTTTGACATCGTCAATGCCTGCCGCATTCTATGCTGATGGGATATTCTTCATGGTTCTTGGTTTCGCGGGCCTAGGTGGAAGTCTCTATGCACACTTGGTCTTGATGAAAGCCTGGAGAGCCAAAGCAAAAGGCGATGAGGGAGACGATGAAGAGACTTCAGAGGATGACTCAGATTCAAAGGAAGGCGAAGATTCTGATGATGAAAAAGAAGATTCTGATGATGAGTCTGATGATGACGATGACGAGTCCGATTGATGAGTCTGATGATGATGACGATGACGAGTCTGATGATGACGACGATGACGAGTCCGATGATGATGACGACGATGACGAGTCCGATGATGATGACGAGTCCGATGATGATGACATCGATGTTGGTTCGAGAGTCGGAGTTGAAGTTGACGATGAAGAGATATTCGGAACCATCATTTCATTCGATGATGAGAAGGATACAGTCACCATAGAAGACGAGGAAACTGGCGATGAAATAGAGGCTCCTCAAGACAGCATGTTCTTGGAGTGAAACAATGGACCTCCTATCCGTCTTCGACGGACTAAGTGCCTGTCCTTTATGCGGAACTTTGCAGAAATCAGGAATGTCTCGCTGCCCTGAATGTGGTACTTTCAATACATCAACTCAGTTTGAAGAGAGACCTGTGCCCCCCGTAGCAGACCGGGTTAAAGCAACCCCAGCAGACCCTACTCAATACAGTTTGAATCCAAATATTGATATCCCTGTTGATGACAATGTAGAAGTTGAAGATATGACAACTTCATGGAGTGGAGGAAATACAAATTTTGGTCTTGGTGATGATGAAATCGACATAACAAGGAATGTTGATCTAAAATCTCTGAATATTCCTCCCGCTGAAACACTACTTGAAGAAGAATAATTAACTATTATAGAATTGGTATTTTCAAAAACTAATCATAGTGATTCAAGGAATCATTAATATCGGAGTATTCATATCTAAAAGTCCAATCGAGGAGAATGATTCGCATGGCTGAGTACCAAGGATTCTGTCTGAAATGTAAGACTTATGGGCCGATTAACAATCTCGAGCACTTCACAATGAGCAATGGTAGAAAGCGTGTGGCTGGCTCATGTAGTGAAAAAGGCTGTACGGGTAGAATCTCTAAAATCATCGGTTAATTCTCTTCATTTCTAAATGGCTTAACCAATTCAAATAAATATACGCGCTCTGTCGATTAGACCAGCGGGCTCGTGGTCTAGGGGTCATGACGTTGCCTTGACATGGCAAAGATCGCCAGTTCAATTCTGGCCGAGCCCACCAACAAAATCAAACAACGAGGGCTCGGGCAGAATTGAATCCAGCGTGTGCTGGACATTAGCCAACAATACAGTGCACACGCGACGGTTCAAAGGCCACCACTCATTATCAAACAACGTGGGCTTTAGCATCGGAAATCCTCGCTGGCACTAAACTCCAATTTCTCCCCTACAGGGAGGGGGTAAAGGCCAATATTTTCTCTGATCAATAACGATATCTTGTTAAACGCATGACTGCAAGCCTATTGGCGGATATTCATGGAGTCCTCAAACTTCTAAAATAAAAATAAAGGCGTATAATACATATTATACGCCCCCCCTGTAATCGTTTTTTCCTCTCAAATCAAAAATCTTCACTCTCAACAACAAAAATCCCAACCAAAGGCGGACCATTTAGCACAACTTCCAATCCACCATCTTTTTCATCCAATTCCGAAACAGACCTCATCGCCACTCCTATTGCATCCTCATTCTCGTAAAGAGCTTGCAACAAAAATGTCCCAGCAGTGTTGGCCGACTCACCGACCCATGATCGTGCACAACCTGGAGATTCCTTTCGAAGCAAAGAGCGAACTTTCAACATTCTACGTAATCGAGCGGCATATCCATCCTTGCTAACCAAGACCACAGTTTCTAACCACATATCATCACGCTTGATTTGACTTTATACTTCAAATTACTTTCTTTTCCACTAAATACATTATATTAAAACTTTAAACTTACTTCAATGGAGTAAAAACTCACCGCCAACAAGAGTTCCAACAAATGGTGAGTGTCCAGGTCGAGAACACCAAGTCTCCCAATGTGGGGAATCTAGGATATTCAAATTTGCAGCACCACCAACGACGATTTGACCATGCGCTAAATCTGCATCATGCATTACATTCTCAGCCGGATTTCGTGAAACTGCTACTAATGAAGCAAGAGGGTCAATGCCCATCCTCTGAGAAAGTAAAGAACCGATGAATGGTAAAGATAGTGTTCGGCAATTGGGATTAAAATCACTAGCAGCACACCAAGCCCACTCCTCATCAATGCATTGTTGTGCAGGAGGGAAATGCGTCTCCCCCATTGAATAAGGGGTCGCTGGCAGAAAACATTGCATGCTATTAGCAGCATTAGCGGCAGCCCGTGCTTCATCAGAACTCCAATGAGCATGGTCGCCAGACTGCGAGCCTAATTCAGCCGCTAATGCGAGGCCTTCGCCATCTACAAACTCATCCACATGAAGCCGGATATCCATGCCTCCAGACTTGGCTGCTTTGCAAATCTCTTCGGTTTCTTCAATACTAAACCAACCAGGCTCACAAAACACATCTGCAGAACGCGCCATGCCAGAATCAAGCACTGCAGGTAATTGCTCAGAAAGAATCTCTTCAAAATAATCACTACGGCTGATGTTTGGGGGAGCGGCATGGGCACCTAACCAAGTAGAATCAATAGAAAGTCCATGCAAAGAAACAGCAGCCTCCAATAAACGTAATTCTGACTCCGTATTCAAGCCATAACCACTCTTTACCTCCAAAGCAGTCGTGCCATGACGCAAGGCCATCTCCATACGTGAAAGACCACATTCCAACAAAGACTCCATGCTCATCTCCCTTGTTGCAGCAACAGTACTTGCGATACCACCGCCTTTAGCGGCAATATCTGCATATGACATTCCATTCAGGCGCCAGCGTAATTCACGAGAGCGGTCGCCCCCCCATAGTAGGTGAGTGTGTGCATCGACCAAGCCCGGTATTACTGCTCTGCCTCCTACTTCCAAGACCTGATGACCATTGATGTCGACAAAATCAAGTTCACTTCCTCGAAGTCCTCCGAGGTATTCATCGCGTAGGTTTTCAGAATCACCGATTCTGGTGATTATACCATTATCAACAACGATACCCATCCCACTTGAGGACACTAATGCCTCATCATCAGACATGGCTAGTCCACGAAGTGGACCCTCTCCATCAGAAAGATGCGCCAATGGACCAAGGTCCAATAACAGCCTCGCCATGCACTACGCTACGAGGGTACGGTTCAAATGGACTGCCCTTGAGCATGGTATGGGTAATGACATGTTAGGGGCTGTTCTTGGCATTGAATCAACTGCCCATACCTTCTCAATGGGCATGGTTAACAGCGAGGGGGTCCCAACTCCTTCAGTCTCCTCGATGCTACAACCAAAAGAAGGAGGAATCCATCCACGAGAGGCTGCTGATCATCATGCTGATATTTGTGAAAATGTGTTGCAAGAATTACTCTCTAAAGAAGAACTCAAAATAAGTGCAGTTGCATTCTCTCAAGGCCCTGGTCTTGCTCCTTGCTTGCGAGTGGGGGCATCTGTAGCAAGGTCAATTGCAACTACTCTAGATGTACCACTCATAGGTGTAAATCACTGTGTAGCACATATCGAAATAGGGCGAGAACAATGCAACTGTGATGACCCAGTTCTTCTCTATGTATCTGGGGGTAATACCCAAGTCATTAGCAGAGTAGGAGATAGATACAGAGTGTTGGGGGAAACATTAGACGTGGGTATTGGCAACATGTTAGATAAATTTGCTAGAATAAACGGCATGGCATTTCCAGGTGGTCCAAAAATCGAAAAACTAGCTGCAGAATGGTTAGAGAAGAATCCTAATCCGAGCATGGAAGGGCTGGAATTACCATATGCTGTACACGGCATGGACTTGCAATATTCAGGGCTATACACAGCAGCAAAGCACATGGTCGAAAAAGGTACAGAATTGGGTGCAGTTTGCTGGTCATTACAAGAGCATGCATTTGCTGCTTCTGTAGAAGTAGCAGAGAGAGCGTTGGCTCATACTGGCAAAACAGAAATTCTACTCGGTGGTGGGGTTGCTTGTAATACGAGGCTGCGAGAAATGGTAACCCAAATGGCTGAAGACAGGGAGGGTAGTGCTCATGTTCCAGATAGGATGTTTTGTGTCGATAATGGGGCTATGATAGCAAGGCTCGGTTGGCTACACCTAAAGGAAAATGAGCAAACTGCTTTGGAAGATAGTGCTGTAAATCCACAGTTGAGAACTGACCAGACTGTGATTACTTGGGCTTGAATCTCCTTCCGATAAGGGTCTGTTGAAAAGGCAGCCATCCGAAAACGTCTTCAAAATGTTATTGAGAAGTTCGTCTAATTGGACCCACTAGGACGGGGGGTTCATGAGGTCCCCTCTGTTTTGTCAACAGTTGATACAACATCTCAAAAACTGAGAGCGCCCCCTTGCTGATTACCATGCGAGATTCGACAGAGTTACGCGATTTGTTGTGGCAACTACTCGGCCATATTCCCGAGGCTGGGGGAGAGCCCAGTGGGGTTCTAATTGAGACCATTACTCATGCAGGATTTCGACAAGAAGAATGGATTCTCAAATTAAATGGCGAGCAGGATGTTCCTGCAACTTTACTAATCCCAGAGGGTGCAAATTCCGCTTCACCTGCACCCGCCATAGTTTACAATCACGCCCACGGCAGTCGCTATCATATCGGACGAAAAGAAATCTTAGAGGGGCGTCCAGCACTGCTTGAACCGCATTGGGGAAATGTCCTGTGTGAAATGGGAATTGTTGTATTGTGTATCGATATGTGGGCTTTTGGTGGAAGGGCAAGCCAATCAGAATCTGCCCTGTTCAAGCGCATGATTTGGACTGGGCAAGTCTTGTGGGGACGGATGGTGTACGATAATGTGCGAGCGTTAGATTGGCTTGAGAATCTCGATTTCATCGACCCGCAACGTATCGGCACGATGGGGATTTCTTTAGGTTCGACAATGGCTTGGTGGCATGCCGCATTGGATGATAGAATCAAACTATGCATCGATATATGTTGCCTTACCGAATTCAACACCTTGGTCGAGAATGGCGACATGGATGGGCATGCAATTTACTACTATGTGCCAAATTTGCTGCTGCATACGACCAGCGCTGAAATCAATGCTCTAATCGCCCCCCGTATGCATCTATCATGTGCGGGATTGCAAGATATTCTAACTCCACCCAAAGGATTGGATATTATTGATAAACATCTCAAAGAAGTATATGCGGAGATGGGGGCACAAAATTCATGGCACCTCTATCGTGAAGATGTCGGTCATCTTGAGACCGAGGGTATGCGAGCCAAGTGTATCGAATGGTTAGGGCGCCTTTGAACGGGCCAAACCTTGTTGCCACAATTTGCCGCCCAGTTCTTCCCATTCCTTGGATTGCTTTTGTCCGGTGCGCGGATAAAGGGTGAATTCACCGAAATAAATCTCCGAATCCACCATGAATAAGTCGACCCGAACATAGGCTACTTCGGTGGATAATTTCTCGGCTGCAGAAACAATATTGTCGAACATTTCATCACCAAGATGTTCTCTTAGATTGTTAATCTTATCAATCGGTGGCCACTTTCTATTCTCGGTTTGGGGAATAAAATCACCGGTAATTGGGTCGTGAAGGTTTTGCTTCACGCTGGTAAATTTCCCCTCTTCATATTGAATAAAACCCGCTTTTCCAAAGAAACAGTGAACCTTAATATCATCTGGAGTTGTGCCCTTTTTGGTCAACAACAACTCCTCAATGAGGACTCCTGCTGGCTTTATCGCCCTTACAGCCCATTCGTATTTGAAGGGATATTTCCTCTTGACTAGCCGGTTCAATTTACGTTCGATTTTGCGGTTTGACCAGCGGTTACCATTTTGGTCGCGATTATCTCTTACCACGCGATAAATCTCATGTATTGCCATATCCTTTTTCACTCCCGAAATCGGTTCTTCGCCATTATCCATGATGAATATTCCATCTCCTGACCAATGATTGGTCTTGATAACACAGCGTTTGGGTAATTTATCCCAAGGCAATCTAATCGGTCGCTCTTGAGTCCAATGGAATAACTCGGTGAGTTGGCACGCTTGTTTTTCTAAGACATATTCGCGTGCAGCGTATTTATCTTCCATAATCGGCATAAGTGGATTACGATCGTCGTGCATTGACTTTACGATAAATTCACTAATCAATTGCGGGTCGTCGGAAACCTCCTCATGCCATGGATGAATCACTGGACTAAACGGCAAACGCATCCCATCACCCATAGAGCGCTAGGGCATGCGTATCATAGCAGTTTCCGCGCAAAGGGCAACCGTTGAATGCACAAATGACTTCAACGCTTTACCCGTAGGAGTGGTATGGGCAGCCCCCCCAAGGCGTTGGATTTTTCTCTGATTTCGGTCGCTGAAATCCCACAAAGTGGCAAGGATAGAGTGGCTAAATTACTTGATTCTGGCAACCTATTTCGCTATGGTGAAGGTGGAGATTCTGCTGTAGCGCAATTCGAGCGCGAATTTGCTGATTTTTTCGGCAAAAAATATGCTATTGCGGTTAATTCAGGGGGCTCGGCACTTTTCATCTCCCTTAAGGCAGCAGGAGCAAGTAGCGGCGATATCGTAATGCTCAACGCATTCACCCTTGCTCCGGTTCCAAGTGCGATTGAACATTGTTCTTGCGAGACAATCTTACTCGACACTACTGCTGATTTGGTGGTTGACATTGAATCGCTAAAACATGCGATTGAAACCACGGGAGCAAAAATTCTCTTACTGTCATACATGCGTGGCCATATTCCAAATATGGATGAAATCATGCAGGTTGTGAGAGATAACAATCTCACTTTGATTGAGGATTGCGCCCATGTGATGGGAGCAAAATGGAAAAATCACGACATGGGTACTCTCGGTGATGTTAGTTGCTTTTCATTGCAGTCATTCAAGCAGGTGAACGGTGGTGAAGGCGGAGTTATTCTCTGTGATGATGACGATATTGCCGCCAAGGCTATTCTAATGTCTGGAAGTTATATGCTCTATGAGCAGCATTCAGCTCGGCCCCCAAGTGAAGTTTTCGACAAGTGGGTTGGAACAACACCCAATTTTTCTATGCGCCTGAATGAAATCAGTGCCGCATTGGTTTCTTCACAACTTCCAACCCTAAGAGAAAAAATCGCCGCATGGAATCATGTGTACGGGCAAATCGCCTCCGGAATCCAAGAAATCAGCGGGCTGAGCCTACCTAATATCAGCCCGCACCTACAACCTGCACCTACATCGATTCAATTTTTCTGCTCGCGCGATGAAGACGGAATCCGCACGGCATTAGCCACGGCCAAATCTCTCAATCTCAATATCAAATGGTTTGGCGATTCCCAAGCGCGCGGATTTACCAGTAATCATCATCATTGGAATTACCTACCTCAGCAAGAAATGGAGAATACCGACGCAGTGATGAAAGGACTGTTAGATATTCGCTTGCCATCAGATCTAAGTGAACAGCAATGCAAGGATATCATCGCAATCTTGCGATATTCATTCTAACCCAGTCGAGAAGAGCCTGGGTTCGTTGGATGAGAATTCAAATTCCTGAGTAGATGTGTCAGACGTAGCCTTTGCGAGGCTGTTCAATTCTCTCTTTTCGTTCTTCAACTTCAGCATCTCCCATGTCCTTGGCCTTGTTGAGTAAAGAATCTCGTTTGAGGAATACCCAGTAGATGAAGAAGATGAATAGAACTGTGCTTATCATGCGAACAATAGGGAAGAATTCTTCTTTGAAGGCAACTGGTGATGTGAAAGTGAGTCCAAGGACATCGAATACCAGCCATGATATCAATCCCTCCAGAGTCATCACGTCAGAGATACCGTATTCTGCCAACTTCTTACTCATGGATGCAAACAACATTTCATCCCAAGCCCATGATAATGGTCCAAGTGTAAAGGCCGCCGCTCTCGCTTTTCTGAGTATTCCAAGTGCCTTGAACGAAGATTTGAGATGCGCCCCTCCTGTCGTTCGCCAAGCACCTGCGGCGGACAAGGCCTCCTTCAATTCGTTGCGTTGCCTCCTGAATCCGATTAGATAGATTCCAAGTCCACCTGTGGAGCCGGTGACCACCACAGCCTCTGCTGGGTTTTCAGTGATGAAGTGAGTGATTGCCTCAAGTGGTTCTTCAAAGAATTTAGGGGCTTCTTCGGCCTCGATGCTCTCCTCTTCTTCGGCTTCGTTCTCGCCCTCGTCATTCGGGGCTTCTTCGCCAAGTCCGTCATAAAGGATGGAAGTCTCATTCTCTGTGATGATGACGATGAGGCCGTTACCTCCTTGAGAATCGGGGATGTGCCCCCCCTCAGCGCCGATTGCAATTCCTTTGATATAGTCGGAATCGAATATATTCGGGGCGCTTTGATTGCTACCATTAAAGTGGTTGAATCCAGTAATGAATGTACTGTTGTAGTAACTGGATCCCCCGCCACCACCAGCACTGTATCCAGGTTGGCTGGCTGGGCCAAAGTTTCCTGAACCTCCACCACCGAAGTATCCAGCCCCTCCTGCTCCACCGCCATACCAATTGTTTCCACTTACATATGAGACGCCTCCCAAGAGTGCACTTCCACCACCTCCAGTGCTTCGAGTTGAACTGGTTCCGATTCCACCTGCTGTTTGGTTTCCACTAGCAGCACCGACAGCCATCGGCCCTCCACTGCCATTTGTGCCAGCAGGCCAAGCACCTATTCCTCCATTGGTTCTGATTCCTTCATCGAGATATTGTTGGCTTATCCAAGCTCCACCACCACCGCCTCCGCCAATCAACAAAGCATCTTCTTGAGTTGTGTTGTTGATGAAGACTGCAGTCAGGCCACCGCCACCCCCTGAACTTCGTATTGCACCTGAATCATAGTAGACTCCCTCTCCAGCAAAGCCCCCCCCTGAGTACTCTTGATACTGGGCAGTTCGTGCTCCTGCTTTGCCTACCATAAGAGTAAGATTCTGGCCTGAAATAACAGATAGAGTTCCTTGAACATAACCGCCGGCCCCTCCACTCTGGTAGTATGTATCTCCTTCAGGACCGCCTTCGTGCACACCTGCATCGCCGGAACCGCCACCAGCCCCCCACAGTTTGAAGGTCACCTCGTCAACACCATCAGGAACGGTCCAATTCACATCTGCACCGGTGTAGGTATGGTAGTTAATGTGGCGTAATTCATCGATAACCCAGTGTATGGTTCCGTTAGGCAGAACCACTGCAACAGAGTGGTTACCATATGGCATCGGAGGGGAAATCGTTTGAAGAGTTCCTTCTTCAGAATACTCTATTTCTCTTGCTGATATGTTTCCGAACCAAATTTCTACATCTGGTATTCTTTCATCGATAGTGACCGATACTTCGGCAAAAGGTCCATCAGAAATATCTTCAATGTTATCTCCAACAATAAATGCAGCAACAATGGTGTTGTTTCCGGGAACAAGTTCTGGCAGTAGTACCATCAAACCCTCATTCTCTGAATAGTGATGTACGAGTTCACCATCATCTTTCTGGAACTGTAGGTTATTTGCATCTCGAAGTGGATTCGCTTGAGCAATGGATTCAATCTCATTTGCATTGAGTTCTCTGTTCCAAACACTGAAATCATCTACCATCCCATTTAGAGTCGGACTTCCTAGTCTGTTCCAGTAGCCAATTGTTGTTGCGCCACCAGTTATGCTTGGTATGTTTTGTGCAGCCGTGGTTGAACCGGATGGAATTCCATCAATCCATAAGGTTCCTCCATTCGGTGAGAAGGTCACAGCCAAGTGATGCCATGTTCCGGTACCGATACTTCTGTTGCTGACTAAATTCTGATGTTGGTTTTCGGAATGGAAGTAAATATACCCCTGTTGTCCAGTTATTATAGTGGCACTTTCATCTGCTGTACATCCAATGCTGAATATTGCCAGTGAATTGATTCCATCATGTTGTTTTGCCATTATTATCCCCGTGTTGTTGGATGATAGATTAACCCAGGAAGAAATAGTTCCTGAAGAGAGGTTTTCAAATGGCTGGTCAGGAATATCAAGATATCCCGATCTGCCTATCGATAATGCCCCATCTGGAGAAGAGGTTGAGCCATTACCTATATTGATGGTCGAACCACCGTTTAGAGAAGCGTGATGTTCATTTCCTGAAAAGTCTTGAACGGTACCATTCATTTCATCATCCATGTTCCAATGGGCACGGAGGCCATCATCTGAGATGTCTGAAATGCTCAAATTCACGACTACGTTCTCTAGAGTAGTATTGTTGTCATGGAAAAGGATAATCTCCCGTTTATCAGTGAAAGAGATGTTCTCGGTTGCTATGTTAATC
>LWDU01032535.1_pt1 | contig 69593 bp, 74 predicted proteins | sample 727161 | NCBI WGS metagenome assembly LWDU01 (sample SAMN04566230, study PRJNA314399) | hydrothermal vent metagenome | isolation source: deep sea hydrothermal plume seawater | place: Mexico: Gulf of California, Guaymas Basin | collected 2004-07-11 | reverse complement strand
GTCACCAACACCACCGGGCCGCTCGCCAACGTGACGCTGCTGGTCGACGGCGCGCCCGCCAACCTTACGACGGGCGCGTCGGGGGTCTACACGACCACTGTCAGTAGCGGCATGCGTACGCTCGAAGTCGCTGCGGCAGGGCATCGCAACGCCACGAGCGAGGTGTTCATCGCCGAGCAGGACCCCAAAATGGACCCCACCACCGGCGTGAACCGGTTCAGCTTCAGACTGCTCGAGGGCGAAGGCGGCGCGACCGAGCAGGAACAGCCAGTACAGGGACTCTGGCGCAGCATGTTCTCCTGGTGCCCGTTCCTGATGCTCGCCTTCTCGCTCATCGGACTCGGCGGCGCGTGGGCCGCGTGGCAGCGCACTTCGTTCTTGGCAGCGCAAGTCGGGGCGCTCTTCAGCGCGCTGGCGCTCGGCTTCCTGCTGGTGGGGCCAATCCTGGGGTTGATTGCCCTTATCCTTCTGCAGCGGCAGAAGCACGCCTTTTCCTTTAAAACGGGCGAGCATCCGCCACCGTGACACTCACCGCCGGGCTCGAGGTGCACCAGCAGCTCGACTGCGGCAAGCTCTTCTGCGGCTGCCCCGCCGCCGACGGCAGCCCCGACCCCGGCTTCAGCCGGAGGCTGCACGCGACTGCCAGCGAGATGGGGCAGGTCGACGCGGCCGCCGCGGCCGAAAACGTGCGCGATTTCGGCTACCACCAGGGCGATGGCAACTGTCTGGTCGAGGCGGACGAGGAACCGCCGCGCGGCCCCAACCCGGAGGCGGTCGAGGTCGCACTGCAGGTCGCCGGACTGCTCGGCGCGCAGCCGCTCGAGGAGGTGCATTTCATGCGCAAGGTGGTCGTCGACGGCTCCAATACCACCGGCTTCCAGCGCACCGCACTGGTCGCCACTGGCGGCCGGCTCGACTACGACGGCGGCAGCGTCGACATCGAACAGCTCTGCCTTGAGGAGGATTCCTGCCGGCGCGGTGAAGGCGAGGACGAGTTTCTGCTCGACCGGCTGGGGGTACCACTGCTCGAAATTTCGACCGCGCCGCAGCTCCACTCGCCTGAGGCGGTGCAGGCGGCGGCGCGCGCGATGGGGCTGCTGCTGCGCGCCTGCCGCGTCCGGCGCGGGCTTGGGACCATAAGACAGGATTTGAACGTCTCGATTCCCCAGGGCGTACGGGTCGAGCTGAAAGGCTTCCAGGACCTCGGAACAATGCCGCAAGTCGTCGAGCGTGAGATGGAGCGGCAGGCAATACTCGCCACCGTCGAAGCGTGCGAGCCCGGCCCCGCCACGGAAATTACGGCGCTGCTGAAGAAATCGCGCGAGGCGTGGGGCTGCCGGCTGCCGGGCTGGGCTAGTCTGCTCGGCTCGCCCGAATCCCCGGCAGGCCACCCACGGCTGGGGCGCGAGCTGGCCGACCACGTACGCCACGTCGGCGTGGCGGGACTGCTACAGAGCGACGAACTGCCGGCGCACGGCGTCTCAGCGGAAGAGGCGGCGGTAATCGCCACCGAGCTCGATTGCAGGGAAGTGGACGCTTTTATACTGGTCTTCGAGGAAAAAACGCTTGCCAAAGCGGCGCTGGCGCGCGCCTGCAACCGCGCGCGGCAGGGCGGCGTGCCGCACGAAGTGCGGCGCGTGCTGGCCGAGGGCGGCAGCCGCTACTTGCGCCCCATGCCGGGCGCGGCGCGCATGTATCCCGAGACCGATATTTCGCCGCTGCGGCTGGCCGGGAACGCGGTCAAGCTGCCGCCGACGCTCGCGGAGCGCATCGCGGTTCTACCGCTGGGGGCGCAGCAAGCCGGACAGCTGGTGCGCGCCAGACTTGACGCGCGCTTCCACGCGCTCGTCGCGGCGGGCGGTCCGCCGAAGGCGGTCGCGCGACTGCTACTGCACCAGTTGCCCGAACTGCGGAAAGCGGGGCTACCGGCACCGTCCGAAGCGGTGCTCAGGGAATTGCTCGCGGCGGTCGCCGATGGCAAGCTGGCGAAGGAAGGCGTCGAGGACGCGCTGGCGGCGCTGGCGCGCGGTGAAGCGCTGCCGGAGCAGGCAGCGAGCGGTGCGGGCGAGCTAGACGCGTTCATCGAGCAGTTGCTCGCAGAGCGCAAGGACTTTGTGCAGCAGCGTGGGATGGAGGCGGTGGGGCCACTGATGGGAGCCGTGATGGGTGAATTCCGCGGCCGGGTCGACGGTGCGCTGGTGAGCGAGCGGCTACGGGTGAAACTGAGGGAATTCCTTGGCTGAGCAGGCGCTGATTCTCGCCGCTGGCAAGGGCACCCGCATGCGTCCGCTGACGGCGCGGCTGCCGAAGCCGCTGCTGCCGGCCGGCGGCGCACCGTTCCTGGAGCACCAGCTGCGCGCGCTGGCCAAGGCTGGCGTAACGCACGTGGCGGTGCTGGTGGGCTACCGCATGCGCGAGGTGCACGAGGCGCTCGGCGACGGCCAGCGCTTCGGGCTCGCGCTGGATTTCCTGGTGCAGGAAGAGCAGCTCGGCACCGGCCATGCGGTGGCGCAGGTGGCCGGGAAGCTGGATGGCAATTTCTTCTGCCTGAATGGTGACACGCTCGTCACGACCGAAACGCTGCAGGCGCTCGCCAGCGCAAAATCCGCGCACGCCATGGCGGTCGCGCAGGTCGCAGACTGCAGCAGCTACGGACTGGTAAAGGCGCGCAAGGGAAAACTGGCGAGCATCATCGAGAAAGGCGCTGAAGGACCGGGCAAAATCAACGCCGGCATCTATCGCTTCGCGCCTTCCATTTTCGAGGCGCTAGAGGCGCTGGAACGGTCGCCGCGCGGAGAATTCGAGCTGACGACTGCGCTGGAGGCGATTGCGAAGCAGGTCGCGGTCGTCGACGTTGAGGGCGACTGGCTCGACCTAGGGCGGCCGTGGGACCTGCTGACGGCGAACGCGCTGCTGCTCACGCGGATGGAGCCATCCATCGAGGGAACCGTCGAAGAGGGTGTGGTGCTGGAGGGAGCGGTGCACGTCGCCGCCGGGGCGATAATCAAGGCGGGCAGCCGCATCGAAGGGCCGGTATGGATCGGCCCCGGTGCGACCGTCGGGCCGAACGCCTGCATCCGCGGCGCGACCATGCTGGGCGCCAGGGTGAAAGTAGGCGGTGCTTCGGAAGTGAAGAATTCAATTCTGATGGACGGGGCCAAGGCGCCGCACCACAATTACGTCGGCGATTCCATCCTGGGGCGCGACTGCAACCTTGGTTCGGGGACCAAGGTTGCCAACCTGCGCCACGATGGCGCCAACGTCTACGCCATCATCCGCGGCGAGCGGGTTGACAGCGGGCTGCGCAAGCTGGGCGTCATCCTAGGCGACGACGTCAAGACCGGCATCAACGCTTCGCTCAATGTCGGCACCGTCCTGGGTGAAGGGACTATTGTCGGCCCCGGACGCGTCGTCTCTGGCAGCTGGGCGGCCGGCTCCCGGATACTCTGATGCGGATTCTCGAAGTAACGCCCTACTTCCACCCCCACTACGGCGGTGTCGAGTCGCACGTGCTAGGGCTGTCGATGCACCTGCAACAGCGCGGCCACACCGTCGAGGTTGTCACTTCACGCTACGCGCGCATGCCCGAGCGGGAGACGGTGCGTGGCCTGCCAGTGAACCGGGTGACGCAATGGCTGAACCTGTTCAACACCCCGGTCGCCCCCGGTTTTGGCGGGCACATCGCCGCGACCGAGGCGGATGTAGTGCATGTCCACTCGCCACCCCCCTTCACCGAGCTGTTCGCCGCGCGTGGCGCGGCGCGGGCGGGGAAGCCACTAGTCATCACCTACCACTGCGACCTGGAACTGCGCGGCCGGCTCGGCTCGCTGATGGTGCGCGGCTACCAGCGCTATGCCGGGCAGCGCCCACTGCAATCCGCCAAGCGCATTATCTCGACGACTGAAAGCTACGCCGCCACTTCGCGCGCGCTCTGGAACCAGGAGGTCCAGGTAGTGCCCAACGCGGTCGACACCGATCGCTTCCACCCTTCGAACAACGGCGAGCATATCTGTAGCCGGCTCTCGCCCGAAGGAGAGCCGCTGGCGCTCTTCGTCGGACGGCTGGTGCCGCACAAGGGGGTCGGCATCCTTATTCGCGCGCTATCGCGGCTCGAACGGGGGCGGCTGGTAGTGGTGGGCGACGGCCCCTACCGTGGCTGGCTCGAGGGGCTGGTGCGCAGCAAGGGGCTCAGGGAGCGGGTGGTCTTCACCGGCCCCATCGGCGACGCGTGGCTGCCCGCCTACTACGCCGCCTGCGACACCGTCGTGCTGCCGTCAACATCGCGGCTCGAGGCGTTCGGCATCGTCGGCCTTGAAGGCATGGCGTCGGGCAAGCCGCTCGTGTTGAGCGACATTCCCGGCGTGCGCGACGTCATCACCGGCGAAGAGGGGCACCTCGTCGAGCCGCTCGACCCCGACGCACTCGCTGGCGCGCTGGAAGACATCTGGGATTACCCCGAGCGCGCGCGGCAGATGGGGAGGCGCGGGCGCGAACGTGCCGAGCGCGAATTCGCTTGGCCACGCGTCGCGGAGAAAGTCGAGCAGGTGCTGGAAGCGGCCCTTTCGACCTAGGCCAGTTCCAGTTCCGTCTCGGCTAATAAGCGACGCAATTCGTCGGCCGGCTTGCCCAGCGCTTCGAGCGCCGCCGCCTTGCCCGCCAGCGCTTCCGAGTCGGCGGCTCCGCAGCCAAGTGCGCCGTCGAATGCTTCGCTGGCGCGCTGCGCATCGCCATTTTCGAGCGCGCTCCAGCCCAGCGCGAGCCACGCCTCGAGCCGCGACGGCGCGAGCGTAGTCGCGGCTTCGGCTGCAGCCTGCGCTTCGCGGCTGCGGTCGAGCGCGTGCAGGCAACCGCAGCGCGCCAGCGCCGAATCTGAGTCGTCAAGCGACAGGTGCGCGAGCGCCGCTTCCGGCTCGCGCAGAGCAAGGTGTAGCCCCAGCTGGCACTTTATATTCTCATCGTCAAGAAATTCAGCCTGCAAATCGGCGAGTGTTTTACGCGCAGCATCCCACTCCTGCGCGCGCGACAGAAGCAGTCGACCTGCGCGGGAGCCAGGTTGCAGCTCGAGCGCGTTTTCGATAAGCGACAGCGCCTGCTCGTTGCGATCCAGTTCCAGCATCGACTCCGCCAGCTGGAAGCGCGCGCGCGCCGATTCGGGATGCGCGATCAGCGCGTTGGTGTATTGCCGCTCCGCCTCGCCCGACATCCCGGCGTTGACCAGGATTTTGCCTTTCTCCATCCAGTCCAGGTCGCGCATGCGGTTGCGCGCCTGATTGTCCATCGCGCGCACCGCCTCGTCGTAGCACTGCAGTGCGTGCCGGGTCTCGCCGCGCTCGCGGCTGGTGTCGCCCAGCGCGACCCAGCACATGACGTGCTGACCGTCGGCCGCCAGGCCAAGATTCAGCGTGCGCCGTGCCTCATCGGGGCGGCCGAGCGCCAGCAGGCAGCGCGCCAGCGCCTCGTGGTAGTCGGGGTCCTCGTCCTCGAGCTCGAGCGCCGTCTCCAAGAACTCGAGACCCTCCTCGGGGCGGCCGAGCCGCGCCAGCGCGCGGCCTTTGGCCATCCAGGCGTAGTGGAATGTGGGATCCATTTCGAGCGCCTGCTCGTGGTATAGAATGGCCTCCTCGTAGCGGTCCAAGTGATCGAGTGCATTGCCGATGTTGTTGACGGCGATGACGTATTCCGGGTCGATATCGAGTGATTTCTGGTAGAACTCGATGGAGAGCTCGTATTCGCCCTGGTTATACTGGACGTTGGCGAGATTATTCCACGCAATCTTGTCGCGCGGGTCCAGTTCTACGGCGCGCTGGTAGTAATCCTTGGCGTCCGCCAGCCGCCCCGAGAGCTGCAGCGTGTAGCCGTAGTTGTACCACGCCACCGCGTAGGTGGGGTCGGCGCGCATCGCCTCGTCGTAGCAGCGCATCGCCTCGTTCCAGCGATCGAGCATGAAGTTGGCAAAGCCGCGGTTGTTCCACGCCGGCGCGTTGCGCGGCTCCAGCTCCAGCGCGCGGCCGTACGCCGCGACTGCCTGCACGTAGCGCTCTAGGCGCTGCAGCGCGTCGCCGCGACGCACATAGTAGCGCGCGATGTCGGGCGCCAACTCGCACGCCCGCTGGTAGGCGCGCAGTGCCCGGGCGGGGTTGCGGCGCGCCATCTCGGCCATACCGATGCTGTTGTGGAGCGAAGGGTCCTCCGGCGCCAAGTCCACTGCCCTGCGGAAGCAGGAAATCGCCTTGCGGAATTTCCTTTCGCGGACCAGCGCCTCGCCCTGTTCCACCAACTCCGCGACGTCAGGCATCAGTTTTCCAGGATTAGCTCAATGCGCACTATCGCCTTATTAGTATCTTCCATCAACTGCCCCCACTCGGAACCGTCGTGGTGCTCGTGGCCCGACTTGTGCGTCAGCGTGTTCTGGTAGCACTTGAGCGCCTCACGGGGACGGTCGAGCAGCTCGAGCGCGTAGCCCTTATTGTGCCACGCCCAGGCGTAATCCTCCTTCAGCTCGATGGCGCGCTCGTAGCAGGGGATGGTCTCCTCGATGCGGTTGAGCTGCCGCAGCGTCACACCGCGGTTGTTCCACGCCGAGCGGTTTTTGGGATTCAGCTCGGTCGCGCGGGTGAACGCCTGCAGCGCCTCCTTCAGGTTCCCGACGCGGAAGAGCGCCTTGCCGAGGTTGAACCAGCAGGTGGCGTAGCGCGGGTTGGCCGCCAGCGCCCGCCGGTAGCTCTCGATGGCGCGATGGTTGTAGCCCAGCCGCGAGAGCGCAACGCCGCGGTCGTTGTAGACCACTTCGTCTTCGGCCTCGAGGCTCTGTTGCAGCGCCTTCGCCGCGGCGCCCGGCTCATCGAGCTGGTCATGCGCCAGCCCCTTCGCCTCGAGCGCCGCCAAATCGCGCGGACGCCGGGCGAGGATGGCGTCGAAATCCTGCAGAGCGTCGTTGTAGCGCCCCATCGCGTGGAGTAGCTTGCCGCGGCGGTAGAGCAACTCGCGATCCGGTTTCCCGCGAGCGACAGCGTCGAGCGTCGCCAACGCCGCTGTGCCGTTACCGAGTGCCTGCTGGGCGCGCGCTTTCAGGACGTGCGCTGCAATGTAGCGCGGCTTGATTTTGAGCGAGCGCTCGGCGCACGCCAGCGCTTCTGCGGGGTCGCCGAGCAGCAGCTGCGCCAGCGCGCGGTCCTTCCACATGATTTCCGAGTGCGAAACTGCATCGGGAATCTGGTCGAGCTCCGCCAGCGCCGCTTCCGGCTGCCCCGCCGCGAGGTACACCTTACCGAGGTCATGCCGCAGCCGCTTGCTTCCCGGCTTGGCGGCCAGCGCATTCTCGAGCGTGCGGCGGGCGCGGCGGTAGTGGCCCAGCTTGAGCTCGGCCAGTCCTTCCGCGCGCAGCTCGTCAGCATGGTTGCTGTCGTCGATAGGCACGGGTCGCCAGCGAGGGGCAGTTAAAATCCGCTGCCCCGAACAGCGCTTTATAATCCGGGTGAGGTGGCCGCGCGTGAAAGTCGAGCTTGACGGCGGTTCGCTCACGATTGGGCTGCTCGCGAGAGTCGCGAGCGACGGCGCGAGCGTCTCGCTGGCGCCCGCGGCGCGAAAGCGTATCGCTGCCAGCCGCGCCATGCTGGAAGAGAAAATCGCCGCGCACGAGGTGATGTATGGAATCACTACCGGCATCGGTGAGTTCTCCGAGCATACGCTGACGCCCGACGAGCTGTGCGACTTCCAGCGCTTCCTGGTCTATTCGCACGCCGCTGGCATCGGCGAGCCGCTGCCGGCGGCTGTCGTGCGCGGCGCGATGTGCAGCCGCGCCAATGTCCACTGCCACGGCCACTCCGGGGGGCGGCCAGCGGTGACCGACGCACTCGTCGGCGCGCTGAACGCGGGGGTGACGCCAGTCGCGTGCGAGAAAGGCTCGGTCGGCGCGTGCGGCGACCTGGCGCCGATGTCGCAGGTGGCGCTCTGCCTGATGGGCGAGGGCGAGGCGTTCTACCGCGACGAGCGGATGGACGCCACCGCTGCTCTGGCGAAAGCGGGACTCGAGGCGCTCGAGCTCGAGGCGCGCGACGGGCTGGCACTGATTAACGGTTCGAACGTGCTGACGGCGTGGGCGGCGCTGCTGTTGCACGACGCGCAGCACTGGTTCAAGCTGCACGACATCGCCGCGGCGATGACGCTCGAGGCGCTGCTCGCCAACCAAAAGCCATACGACGCGCGACTGCACGAACTGCGCGGCTTCCGCGGCGCGCAGGAAGTGGCGGGCAACTTGCGGAAGCTGATGGCAGACAGCCCCATCCTAGCGGCGCACGGCGAGAAGGTGCAGGACGCCTACTCGATGCGCTCGACGCCGCAAGTAGCGGGCGCACGGCGCGACGGAGTGCGCCACGCCGTCGGAGAAGTGGAGACCGAGCTGAACGGTGTCTGCGACAATCCCATATTCCTTACCGAGGAGAAGGAGGTGCTCACGGGCGCCAACTTCCAGGGCACACCGGTCGCACTGCCGCTAGAGATGGTTGCGACAGGGTTGAGCATGATTGCCGTATTGAGCGAGCGGCGGCTGAACCGGCTCACCAACCCTGCGCTCTCGGCGGGGCTGCCGCCCTTCCTGGCCGAGAAGCCGGGACTCCACTCAGGAATGATGCTGGCGCAATACACTGCCGACGCGCTGATTGCCGAGGCGCGCATCCTGTCGCACCCCGCCGTCAACCAGTCCATCCCCGCCGCCGCCGACCAGGAGGATTTCGTCTCGATGGGGCTGACCACGATGCAGAAGTCACAACAGATTCTCGACAACTGCTTCGGCGTGCTCGCCATTGAAATGATGGCCGCCGCGCAGGCTCTAGACCTGCGCGGCGGCGAGCCGGCGGCCGGCACCGCTGCCGCACGCGGGGTAATCCGCAAGCACGTTTCGCACCTTGACGAGGACCGGCCGCTCTACCGGGACCACAACCGGCTGGTGCCGCTGCTGCGCTCGCCCGACATCACCAACGCGGTCGAGGCGGCCGTCGGCAAGCTGGCCTAGAGCGCGGCACGGACACGCGAAAGCAGCTCCAGAATCTCATCGGCCGCAATCACCAGCGGCAGCCGGAAACGGATTGAACTGGCGCCGGACTTGAGTGCCATCACCTTCTGCGCTGCCAGCGAGGCCATCAGCGCGTCGCGCTCCCCCGCCGACGGCAGCGTAAAAGCGATGAGGCTGCCGACACCGCGCACGTTGCTGAAGCCACCGGTCTCGCGCGCCAGTGTGCGCAGTCCAGCCAGCAATTCAACGCCCCGCACGGCGGCGTTCTCGCCGAGGCCTTCAGCCTCAATGATGTCGAGGAAACGCTGGCAGCGCACCATATCCGTCAGGTTGCCGCCGAAAGTGGAGTTGATGCGGCCCGACATCTGGAAGACGTTGTCGGCGACTTCGTCGATGCGCTCCGAGCAGTAGATGCCGCAAACCTGCGTCTTCTTGCCGAAGGCGACGATGTCGGGCGCGACGTCGTGGTGCTGCCAGAGCCACGGCTTGCCCGACCCCCAGAAGCCAGTCTGCACTTCATCGTAAATCAGCAGCGCTTCGCGCGAGTCGGCGTAGCCGCGCAATGCCGCGAAAAATTCGGGGCGGAAGTGGTTGTCGCCGCCTTCGCCCTGCAGCGGCTCGAGCAAGATGGCGGCGATGCGGTCGCCGTGCTGCGCGAAGGCGACCTCGATTTCGGCGCAAGCGCGTGCTTCCTCAGCGGCGATGTCGTTGGAAATTTCGCCGTCAGGACCGAATTCGATGGTCGGGTTGTGGACCCGCGGCCAGTCGAACTTGGGGAAGAGGCCAATTTTGTCCGGGACGGTGTTGGTGAGAGAGAGCGTGTAGCCGCTGCGGCCATGGAACGCGTCGCGCAGGTGCAGGATTACGAGGTCGTTTACGTCGTCCCCAAAGTTGGTGCGCCCCAGCTTGCGCGCCTTCCAGTCGAACGCCGCCTTGAGCGCGTTTTCGACCGCCAGCGCGCCGCCGGCGACCCAGAAGTGATACGGGAAGCCCGAGGGAGTGGCGCGGGTCGCGAACGCTTCGACGAAGCCGGCCATCTCCCGGGTGTAAAGGTCGGAATTAGCGGGGTTAGCGGTGGCGACCGCGCGCACTTTCGCGAGGAATTCCGGGGTCTGCAGCATCGGGTGGTTGTAGCCCACCGGCCACGAGGCGAAGCAAGTGAAGCAATCGAGGAATTCCGACTTGGTGCGCGCGTCGTAGAGCCAAGCGCCGTGCGACCGCTCCAAGTCTAGCACGACGTCGTAGCCGTCAACCAGCTGGTGCCGCCGCAAAACTTCGTGGACGCTGGTCGCCGCGATACCGTGCGCGGCGGGTGTAGCGGTTCCGGACGACGACGCTTCCATTGTGACCGGCGCGGCGGAGGCCTGCTGCGGTTTAAGCCTGACGGCTCCGCAGCTTACGCTCCAGCGCAGGCAGCTCCTCGACACAGCTGATATCGCCGCGCGAAATCAGCGCCAGTTCGCGCCGCAGTTCCAGGTCGGGCTGCAGGTCACTGGCGCGGCCGAGTTCGGCAAGCTTGCGCGCCAGCCGGCCGCCGGTGCGGTCCCAGTCGGTCAGGATGGCGAAGCGGCCGCGCGACCCCAGTTGAGCAGCCAGCCTCTCGACGGTCTGCAGCACAGAGTTTCCACTGTTGAGCGAAACCAGCTGCAGCTCACAAAAGCGGGCCAGCGCGGCGATATCGCGCTGGCCCTCTATGATTACCGGTCCCGGGAATTCCTCGATTTTTTCGAGCCAGCGTTCCAGCGCCTCGAACCGTTCGGCGTCGTTCAACGCAGCGCCTCCGCCAGGCGATTGGTCGCCTCATCGTACGGTAGCGGCAGTCGCACCTGCTTTGAGCGCGAGCGGTGGCCGCACAGCAGCTCGGCGCTGCCGGGTTCGAGCCTTAGTTCGCGTTCAAGCAGCTTCAGCAGGGCACGGTTAGCGCGCCCGCTACTGGCGGGCGTGCTGACCCTGACCGCCAGCGCCCCGCGCCACTCGTTGAATTCCCCGAGCGCGTCGCGGCTGGCGCCGGGGGCCACGCGCAGCGTGAGTAGCGTCCCGCCCTCAATCGCCTGGAGCGCAGCCCCGGCCATTGGCTCCAAATGGGCCGCGCCTATTTAGCCGGGCAGGAATGGGTCGTGGTGATTCAGGTTCAGGGACTAACGCGCTACTATGGAAAAATGTGCGCGGTGCGCGACATCAGCTTCGAGGTCCACCGCGGCGAGGTCTTCGGGCTGCTCGGGAGCAACGGCGCCGGGAAGTCGACGACCATCAAGATGCTCTGCGGGCTGCTCAAGCCGACGCGCGGTAGCGTGAGCGTCGCGGGGGTGGATCTGGCGCGCAAACCGCTACAGGCGAAGGCGATGCTAGGGTATCTCCCTGAAAATCCCGTTCTGTACGACCGGCTGACAGGGATGGAAATGCTCGAGCTGGTCGGGGCGCTGCGCAAGCTCTCGCCCAGGCTGCTGCAGCAGCGTGCGAAATACTACAGCGAAGCGCTAGGCCTTGGTGGGCAGATGCAGTCCGAGGTCGGCACCTACTCGAAGGGAATGCGGCAGAAGCTGGCGATTGCGATGACGCTGGTGCATGACCCCGAAGTGGTGCTGCTCGACGAACCGGCGGCCGGGCTCGACCCGCGCTATACGCGGCTGCTGAAGGAGTGGGTGCGCAACCTCTCGCAGGGCGGCCATACAGTGCTGCTCTCGACTCACATCACTGAGATGGCCTCATCGCTCTGCGACCGTATTGCAGTCATCGACCATGGGCGGCTGCTCTCGGTCGGGACCGTACCGGAGCTGCTCAGCTCGACCTCGAGCCCCACGCTCGAGGACGCGTTCATCCGACTTGTGGGCTAGAACTCGAGCGCCGGGTATTCTCGTGCGGCTGCGCGCAGGATGCGCTGCGCCCACGCCAGCTTGCGTCGCTTGAGCCGACCGCAGCTGCGTCCTGAGTAGGGGCCCACGGCATCGAAACGGAAGCCCGCCAACCGCACGCGGCGCGCGCCCATGGCAAGCGCCGCCAGCACAGCACGGTCACCATCGGTGAAGCCACCCCAGCAAGCCAGCCCCACGGCAGGATGCCCCGCAGTCAGCGCCGCCGGCTGCAGCCGCGGCAGCCATTCGCCAAGCGCCGCCAGATTGTCACCGTGACCGTGGATCACCAGCGCCGCGTTGCCGGCGAGGGCCCAGTGCAAGTCGTCGCGGTAGCCGTCTAGATCGCTCACCACCAGCGCCGGCACGCGCCCGCGCTCACGGCAGGCACGCACCGCACCGTCGGCGGCGACCAGCGCGCCACGCGGAAGTTCTTCGCCCGGGCGCAGCCCCGCGCCGACGATAACCACGCTGCGGCCCCGGAATTGCGGCAGCTCGCCTGACGGGCGGCCGAGTCGTTGCAGCAGCCGCACGGCTACCGCTTCTCGTCGCGGGTCGTGGCCAAACTCACGTTCAAGGCGCGCCTGCAGCGGCCACCACCACTCCAAGTTCAGAGCGGGTTGCCGTCTTCGTTGCAGGGAACTTCTTCGCCCGAGTCGGGGTCGATGTAGTAGAAGGAACCGTCCTCGTCCTCGTAGATTTCGACCTCATACTCTTCTTCGTCGTCGCCTACTTCGTCGTCGTAGTCATCAGCGAAGCCGAAGCCGTCGTCAGAGGAAACCGCGGCACCGCTACCGCTCAGGAGGTCCATCAGGCTGGTCTCCTCCCGCGCCTCCTCGCGCGCAGTGCGGACAGACTCAATAGCCTCAATCTTGCGCTTGGTTGACTCGTATGCCTCGGTAATCTCGGTAAGCTTGGAGAACTGCTCATCGCGCTCCATCTTGAGCACGTACGCCAGCTGTTCCTCAATCCGCCCCAGTTCGGTGCGGGTGTCGACCAGTCTGGTCAGCGTACCGTGGAACCGCTCGGCGAGCAATTCCATGTCGGGGTCGGCCATGTCAAGCTCGAGCTGTTCCGCTGCCGCGGTTTCGGCTGCCTCGGCAGCCTCCAGTTCGGCTAGCCGCTCGGTGGCGGCAATCTGCTGGGCCTTGACCAGTATTTCGTTGAAGGCCGAAAGGTGGGCCTCCAGCTTGGTCGCGACGCGGGATGCGTCGTAAGCTGCTACCTCGAGCAGTTCCTCGCGACCCTTGGAGGTCTCAAGGCTCTGTTCGACTTCTGCCAGACGTGCTCTTTCTTGCTTGTTCATGCTTTCACCAGTAAATCCGCTCGTGCGGACGTTATACGCTGCGGCGGCCATTAGCAGACCCAAAACCAGTCCGCCCACCAGAACGATGAAGCTGCGGTTCCAGTTGTCTGCCACCATTACACTCTGGGCTTCCGCCACCACCACTTCCTGAGCCACAGTGGTAGTCACCGCACCAGAGTTGTCACCTGCAGTGACCTGCACCTGATAGGTGCCGGGCGCCGCATAGGCGTGGTTCAGGTTCAGCGTGCTCTGACCAATCAGGTCACTGCCGCTGAAGGAAATTTGCGAGCCATCGCCGAAGTCAACCACCAGGAACGCGATGCTGCCGTCGTCATCGGTCGGGACTGCTAGGACAAACTCGACTGTGTGCTCCTCGACCACGCTGACGGTGTTGTCGTCAATCGTGATGCCCTCATCCTCACTCACCGAGGGTGCTGGGACCAAGGGTGCGCTGTTAGCGGCAGTTACCGGCGCGCTAAAGCTCGTGACCTGTCCGAGGCTGTCGGTTGCGACTAGCGAGATTGTGTAGTCGCCTGCCATATCGTAGGTGTGGTCCTGCGAGGCACCGCCGTCAACAACCATGCTGGCTCCGTCACCGAAGTCCCAGTCAATCGTCAGTCCCGCTGCGGCGCCGCTCAGCGCAAAGGTGTGCATGGAGCCGGCCATGGTACCGCTCGTGCTGAGCGACCAGCCAGAAGTGTCCTGCAGCAGGTTGGGAGTAATCGAGATGGACTGCGAAGCGCCAGTACCGTCAATCGACGGCGTGACTGTGAAGCCAGCGGAGATCGCCGCGGTCGCGCTAGCCGGGACCATGACGGTCAACTGGACCGTCTGGAAACCCCCCTTGGCGATACGGAAGCTGGTCGTTGAGAAACGCAGGTTGTCGTGACCCGTGGTGACGACGATGGTGTAGTCGGTCGCGACGTTGCCGGTGTTGGTCACTGTAACGACCGTCTCTGTCGAGCTGCCAGGATTGAGCAGGAAGCTGGTCGCTGCTGCGCTGACACTCACACTGCGCGCATCGCTGGCAATGTCGATTGTCGCGCTCGCGCTGTTGTTATCATCGGTGGTGACCGAAATTGAGTAGCTGCCGCCAGCCGGAGTATCTTCGGGGACATTAATCCAGACGCGGAAGTCGAAGCCGGCGCCGGCAGCGAGTATATCGGTGGAGGTGGTGTTCAGCACTGCCCAGCCGTTGGCCACACTGTTGCCGCTGATACCAAAGGAGTAGGTTGCGTCACCGTTACCGGTATTGGTGACGGTGCCGGAAATCTGGAAGGAGTCGCCTGGATACGCTGTGGAAACCGTGCCGAGCGTTATGCTCGAGCCGGTTACCAGCCCAGCACTGCTTTCAGCCGAGTCGCTGCCGGAAGCGCCGCCGACTACGTTCAGGGTGACCGTGTCGCTGTCCCCATGCGCTGCGCCTGCGGGGACGTCGTGCGTGACCGTGACCAGCCGCGCTTCGCCCATATCGAGCGACATCCCGCTGGAAGAAGCATCTGAAGACCAGCTGCTGCTGGTTGAAATTACGAACGTGTTATCGTAGTTACCGGTGTTCTGCACCGTGAAGGTGTGGATCGTGGAACTGCCCGGTGCGCCCTCCTGCGTGCTGGAAACTGCGGTGACTGCGACGTCCTGCACTAGCCCGACTGAATAAATCATGCTGTGCGCATCGGTCGCGGTGCCGTCGTTCTGCGACGCGATATCGACGTCAATCTGGTTCGGAACACCGTAGGCCAAGAAGGGGACGTTGAGCGTCAGGTCGAAGGTGGCTGAGCTGTCGTAGGCTACGTCAACCGTCGCCGGGAAGCTCAGGTCCCAGCTCGCGAAGTTGCTGGCACCGATGGTGTAGGTGTCATCGGCGTTGCCGCTGTTGGTAATCGTGAAGGTGATTGTGCGGTCGCCCGGCGCGCCCGAGGTATCTGCCGGATCGTCTAGGTCTGCGCCGCCGACATAGTCGACGAAGAAGCTCGCTGTCCCGGCGCTGCTGGTTGCCGCCACGCCGATGCTGTCTTCGGCACCGAAAGTTGCCGTGCGGTCGCCGCCGTGGTTAATCAGGGCGCTCAGGTCAAGCGAGTCCGAGTAGGTGCCATCGCCGTTGCTGGCGAGCAGCAGGATACCGTGGTCAGCAATATCGGCCCAGACAGTCAGTGAATCGCCGTCGTCCTCGTTAACATCGCTGACGCTGGCGGTGAAAGTGTAGGTGTCGCTGACGCGCGTCGCGGTGCCATTGGCGGTGAAAGCCGGCGCGTCGTTAACCGTAATCGAGCTGCCCGAAAGCTGCGCAGCGTCGTTGGCGCCGTTATTGGCGTCGAAAGCCACGCTGTGGGTGCCCCATGCCATAGTGCCATTGTAGGCGTACTCGGCGCCAGCTGCGTCAGCCGGGCTCTCCGAGTCGTTGGTCCGCGAAAGCGAGAAGGAATTGCTGCCGACCGTCACGGTAATGGTCGAGGCGTTGGTGCCGTTGTACTCGTGGTAACGGACCGAGAAGCTGAAGTCATCATCCTCGCCGCCACTCGTCGGGGAAACCGAAGCGTCAGACAGCCACGGAACATCTGTGCGTACCCAGACCGAGCCCGTCTCCACGTTAGAGGCGTCCATGCTGTCGTTCGCACTGGCGGCGAACACCGTCTTGCCACCTGCGAATACCTGGCTGTGCTCGTACTGCTCACCGTTGGTGTAGTCACCATCACCACCTGCGGAAGCCGTCATGTCGACCTCGGTCCCGCTACAGCCGTCACTCAGGTCATCGTCACCGACACAGAGCGTAATCGAGCTGGGCGCCTGACCATTGGCATCGGTGTAAGTAACAGTCACCGTAGCTGGATTAATCGGCAGCTGCACCGTTGAAGGCGTCGCCGCAATGGAGCTCAGGACCGGTTCGTCATTGACGCGGGGGCCGTCGTAGGTATCGGAAGTTACGCCAGCCTCCCCGTCAGAACTGGTGAAGTGGTAGGTGTGCATCCCGAGGCCGATGTCGCCCGCTTGGCTGAAGGCGAACTCGTAATTCTCGCCATTGGTGTAATCACCGTCGTTGCTGCTGGAGGAGGACATCACGTAACCAGTGCCATCAACATAGAGCAACACCTCGCTCGGCGCGTCGTCGTCAAGATCGGTGTAAGTGACTTGGAAGCCCACCGCGTCACTCGCGGAGATGGGCCAGTTGGACTCTCCCGGGGAAACTTGGCCACCCGTGAGAGTCGGGGCGCGGTTCTGCTGGACCAGCGTGCGGCTCAAGTCCCATGCTTCCTCGTCTCCGACCTGACACTCCTGTGTGGCATTGAGCCAGATACAGCTCATGCTGGCTATGTAGAAGGTGACGTCCCCATGGTGGTCTGAGGGTGCCCAAGCAAATTCCCACGACAAAGATTCGTCACCGTCATCTTCGGAGTTGCTCATGATGTAGTCGTAACCATCCGAAGCGGTAACGAGGGTTATATCACCCACCTCAATCGAGAAATTGCCGACTGAGTCGCCATTACCGTTGATAACCACCATCTCAAAGCCGAACTTGTCGTGACCGCCGCCACTTACAGCCACGTCGATGTCTACGTTCTCGCCGGGCACGTACTCTGTAACGCTGAGCGTTACGTCCAGCGAACCACCGTCGTTGGGACCGGTGTCACTATGGCATGACGTGCAGTCATTATCTCCTGGTGCGCTGGAATAGCCTGCGTCAAGATCTCCGTCCTGATGTCCCTGTACATAACCTGCAGCGATGACGGCTATCACCGTCACAATCAGGATACCTGCCAATAGTTGTTCCGGCCGACGTGTCAGCATATTTACACCTTTTTTGCGTGAGACGGAAGTCCTCCGTAATGGGCGGACTGACCTCTCTCGTAGCGCCTTCACACCCAAGGACTTTATTTAAATTTACTTGTTCGGTAAAGCGCCTCTCCCGGCGTGCAGGAAAACAGGTGGCGGGGCAAGCGGATAAATAGCTCAGGGCTTGCGCCGCCGCCCATGCCCGAAACGTCCCGATTCCGGCTGGTCCTGCCCGGTCCGGCCCTCAGCCTGGCGGTCGCCGCCGATGGCTCGACCATCGTTGCGGGGGACCGCAATGGAAACCTCACCGTCTCCGACGGGGAGGGAGCGCTGCTATGGCAACGCAAGCTGGGCGAAGGCATCCACGGCGTCGCAGTTTCGCGCGACGGGCAGCGGATTGTGTGCGGTAGCAAGGACTGCCAGCTGCGGACGTTCACCCGCGCGGGGGAGCTCGAGTGGGAGCAGCCACTTGGCAAATCGGTCTGGTCTTTAGCGATGGACCCCGGCGGCAACTTCATCGCCACCGGCACCGGCGACTCGGTCGCGTTCTACACCGATGGCGGCATCCTGGTCTGGGAGTACGAAACCGCGCGCGCGATGGTCGGCGTCAGCATCTCGCGCGCCGGGTCGCGGATTATCGCCTGCGGGGACGAGCAGCTCTTCTGCCTCGATGGCGAGGGAGCCTTGCTATGGCAGAAGAAGCGCGGCGACTCGCTGTGGGACGCCGCCATCAGCGAGGATGGCGGGCGCGTCTTCCTCGGCGGCTGGGACCGCAAGGTGCATTGCCTCGACGGCAGCGGCGAGGAGCGCTGGGAATACCTGACTGATGGTTACGTGCGCGCAGTCTGCCCGACCGCCGACGGCGGGGTGCTGGCCGCCTCGCACGACGGCTGCATCTACCGGCTCTCGCCGGCGGGCGACGCGCTGGCAGTGCGGCGGCCGGGCGGCGAGCTTACCTCGGTGGGCTGCAGCGCGAGCCTCGCGCTGGCGGTCGCCGGTACCGGCACCGACGTGGTCGCCTACCAGATGGACATAACCGACACGGTCGCGCCGGCGGCGACGCCAGCTCCCACAGCGGAGCCCGAGGAGGATAACCTGTTCGGCTTCGGCATGTTCGGCGACATCGAGCCCGACACCAGCGGGCTAGGCAACTACGAGCCCGGCACCGCCACGCCACCCGTAACCGGCACAGCGGGCGAAGGCGGCGAATTCCGCGAATTCGCCGCCGAGATGGTGAAGGAGGACGTGCGCAACTACCTACGGCTCGGGAACGTCGCCTGGCGGGGGGGCCGCTTCGCGCGCGCAACCGAGCATTACGAGCGCGCAACGCAGGTCGCGCCGGACGAACCACGCGGCTGGCACAACCTGGCGGTCTGCCGCTACTACCTCGCGCGCAAGTCCAACCCGGATGATATCGAGGGAGCGGTGCGACAAGCATACGAGCCGCTGCGCAGCGCCAACCACAGCGACGCGCAGTACGGACCGGCGCTGGCAACGCTCGAATATTTTGCCGAGCTGTTGAAGCTGCTAGAGGATATCGAGTAATTTCAGGCCAGTTCGACCACGGTCGCGAAGTAGTAACTGTACTGGAGCGTTAGCACCCAGTCGTTGCCGTCGTCAAGGTCAAACACCAAACCAATCGAGGGGGCGTTGTGGCAGGTTACCGCCAGCGTCCAGTCGCCGCGCCCCTTGGCGCTGAAGTCGCCGCCCGCCAGCAACTGCGCGTAGATGTCGGCGCCGGACTCGCCCTCCAGCTCGCGTGCGACCGGGATTGAGTCGAGGACCGTGAAGTTGATCGAGAGGTCGCCGCTGGTCGAGCGCGCCGTCTCGCGGGCGCCCCAGGCGCTGTTGCCCCGCAGCTCGAAATCGTCGGGGAAGAGCCCCGCGAGGTCCGCATCCTCATCCTCGCTCCACTCGAGACGGAGCGTGACACTGGTGACGTTGTAGGGCAGCGTTTCGAGCCATTCGGTCATGTCGCCCTCCAGTGTATAGCCCGGGACGGTCACCGTGCGGGTGGTCTCGCTGAAAGCTACGCTGTAGCTCCGCAGCCGCACCTCGGCCCACGTTGAAGCTGTAGCCGTAAGGTTCTCGGCGTCGGTGACGACAAGCGTGACCGAGTAGTTGCCGGGCGCCGAGTAATTGTGGAACGGCCGCGCACCCGAGCCGAGCACACCGTCGCCGAAGTCCCACGCCCAGTCCAGCACGCCCTCGGGGTCGCTCGAGTTGGAGCCGTCGAATCGCAGCTGCTCATGCACGCGCGCCTGTAGTCCGGGACCGGCATCCGCGGTCGGTGGCAAGTTGCGGTGCATGATTTCGATGCTGGCGGTCGCCGCGCCGGTCGCGCCATCTGGGGTGACGGCGGTCAGCCGCACTGCGTAGGTACCTTCGTCAGCGTAGGTATGGGCTGGCGCCGCACCAACAATGCCGTTGCCGTCGCCGAACTCCCAGTAATATGTCGTGCCGGACGGCTGCGAGCCAAGCAGGCTGAATTGCGCCGAGTCGCCCTCGATGATACCCTCCGGCACCATAATCTCGACGTTCTCCAGCGTCCCCGGTCCGGCGTCGAGGCAGCCGGCCATGAGCAGGAGGGCGGCAAGCAGCAGGGCAGGGCGCACGCGGGCGCAGCAGCATGGAGTTAAAGGATTGTGCGCGACCATACCTATTTAGCACTCCAGCGGCGGTGGCGCGTCGATTTCAATGCAGGCAGGCCACATGGCGTATGACCGCGCCATCACCGTATTCTCGCCCGACGGGCGACTCTTTCAGGTCGAGTACGCCCGTGAGGCGGTCAAGCGCGGCACCACGACCGTCGGAATCAAGTTCAAGGATGGCGTAGTTCTGATTGTCGACAAACGGCTCAGTTCCAAGCTCATCGAACCCGACTCGATTGAGAAAATGTTCAAGATTGACAACCATGTCGGCTGCGCCACTTCGGGGCTGGTCGCCGACGCGCGGGCGCTGGTCGACCGCGCGCGGGTCGAGTGTCAGGTTAACGCCTTCAACTACGATGAGAAAATCCCGGTCGAGGCGCTGGTCAAGAAGCTCTGTGACTTCAAGCAGAGCTACACCCAGTACGGCGGTGTGCGGCCTTTCGGGACTGCGCTGTTGATGGCGGGCGTCGACGAGTCGGGGCCGCATCTCTACGAGACCGACCCCTCGGGCGCGATGATGGCGTACAAGGCGGGCGGCATCGGTGCCGGCCGCAACGAAGTCATGGAAGTCTTCGAGGATAATTACAAGGAAGGAATGACGCAGGCACAGGCAATCGCCCTGGGCCTGAAGGCGCTGGCGGCAGCTAATGAGCACAAACTCAAGTCAGAAATCATCGAGATTGCCGTCGTTTCAGCCAAACAAGATTTCCACACCCTTGACCAGGCTGACGTGAAGAAGGCGGTCGCCAAGGCCAAGTAATGGTATCGCTGGACGAGGCGGTAATTGCACGCCTCGAATCCGGCGGCCACAAATTCGAAATCCTGATTGACCCCGAGGCGGCGCAGGCGTTCCGCGAAAGCGGCGAAATCGACTGGGACGACGCACTCGCGGCAGAAGGCGTCTGGAGCGACTCGGCCAAGGGCGAGCACGCTGGTGACGAGGCGGTGCAGGAAGTCTTCGGCACGCTCGAGCTGGAAGCGGTTTGCACCGCCATCCTCGAGCGGGGCGACATCCAGCTCACCGCGGCGCAGCGCAAGGAGATGGTCGAGCGGCGGTACAAGCAGCTGGTGGCGCACATCGCCTCGGCGGCGATGAACCCACAGACTGGTGCGCCACACCCGCCGCAGCGCATCGAAAATGCCTTGGCCGAAGCAAAGTTCGCGGTCGACCCGCTCGAAGCGCTCGAGCGGCAGGTCGAGCGCGCGGTGAAGGCGCTGCGGCCGCTGCTGCCAATCTCCTTCGAGAAGATGCGCGTCGCCGTGCGAATTCCGGCGCAGCACGTCGGCCGCTGCTACGGCGAGATGAAGGCGCTGGCGACCATCACGCAGGAAGAACACCAATCGGACGGCAGCTGGATTGCGGTTCTCGAACTGTCGGCGGGTGCGCACGCCGACCTGCTCGAACGGCTCGGCTCGCTGACGCACGGCACCGCCGAAATCAAGCAGCTGTAGCGCGAGACGCCGGCGACGGGGACGGCGCAACAGGCCAAGCTTCAAATACCGCACGAGGTCCGCGCCGACACACGCAAGGCAAAGAAAGGAGTGATTTCTTATGACAAAATCTTCATCTAAACAAGCCAGCGGCAGGTCTGTCCTGCTGCCGGGCGACAAGCTAGCAGCGGACCAGAAAGCCGGCTCCGGCACGTTCCGCCGCGACGGGGAGGCGCACGCCGCCGTGCTCGGTTTTTCGAGCGAGAGTTCCGGCTACACCAACATCCAGCCGATATCGGGGCGCTACAGCCCGCGCGTTGGTGACAAGGTCGTCGCGGTCTGTGTCGAGACCGGCCCTTCGCTCTGGCGCATGGACATCGGCGCGTTCCAGAACTCGATGCTGCACCACAGCGAAACCGACTGGAAGGTGGACTTCGGCGATACTGCCAGCTTCATCAGCATCGGTGACGCGGCGCTGGCTGAGGTATACATGGTCGACGGCAGCGGCAGCCACCAAGTCACCCTGAAGAAGGACGACTGCCGCAAGCTCTATGCCGGCACCATAGTCCATGTCGCGCCCACGTGCGTGAACCGCGTGATTGGCAAGCAGGGGTCGATGATTACACTAATTCGCGAAAAGACGGGATGCCGCATCCAGGCCGGCCAGAACGGCTTAATCTGGATAGATGGCGAACCCGACCAGATTGCCCGCGCCCAGCAGGCAGTCGAGACTATTTCCCGCGAGGCAACTAGCAGCGGGCTGACGGAGAAAATCGAAAAACTACTGGAGTGAAAACATGGCAGGCGGAAACAGCGATATCGAATTTATCAAGAAGGGCAAGCGACTTGACGGTCGTAAGCCAGACGAGCTGCGCGAAGTGCGCATTGAAGCCGGCGTGCTGAACCGCGCCGACGGGTCATGCTACCTGGAGTGGGGCAACAACAAAGTGTACGCAGGGGTCTTCGGTCCTATAGAGTGCCACCCGCGCCACAAGCAGCAGCAGGATCGCGCCATCGTACAGGCGCGCTACACCATGGCGCCTTTCAGCGTCAACGACCGCAAGCGGCCCGGCTACGACCGCCGCTCGAGCGAAATTTCCTACATCATCTCGCAGGCGCTGGAGCGCGTCGTGATGGTCGAGCAGTTCCCGCGTGCCGCCATCCGGGTGGACATGCAGGTCGTCGAGGCGCACGCCGGCACCCGCTGCGCGGCGCTGACGGCGGCATCAGTCGCGCTAGCTGACGCCGGCATCCCGATGACCGACCTCATCCCGTCCTGCGCGGCAGGCAAGGTGAGCGACACAGTCGTGCTTGATCTGAACAAGGAAGAAGATAACTACGGGCAGGCGGACCTTCCGCTAGCCATCGTGCCTTCGACGGGCGAAGTGGTGCTGCTCCAGCTGGACGGCCACTTAACGCCCGAGGAGTTCGAGCAGGCGCTCGACATGGCCTACAAGGGCTGCATGGACCTTTACGAAATCCAGCGGGCGGCACTTGCCAACCGCTATGGAGGCGGCGCATGAGCTCCGCTACCGTCGCCAACCTGATGCGCGGGCACATCGAGAAGCTCGCCGCACAGGGCAAGCGTACCGACGGACGTGGCGCCAACGAGTTCCGCGGCGTCAGCATCGAGACCGGACTCATCGGCACCGCCGAGGGGTCTTCGCGCGTCAGCCTGGGCGATACCACGGTGATGTGCGGCGTCAAGCTACTGGTCGGCACGCCCTACCCCGATTCCCCGGGGCGCGGCAGCATGACTACCACCGCCGAACTGGCGTGTCTCGCTTCTGAGCAGTTCGAGCCCGGGCCGCCGCGTGAGCCCGCTATCGAACTGGCGCGCGTCGTTGACCGCGGCATCCGCGAGTCGCAGATGATTGACTTCGAGGGTCTCTGCATCAAGCACGGCGAAAAGGTGTGGATTGTCTTCATCGACATGCACATCCTGGACCACGGCGGCAACCTGTTCGACTGCTGCACGCTCGCCGCGGCATCTGCGCTTGGGAACGCGAAAATCCCGAATGTCCAGCACGGTATCGCCGACAAGGACGTCGACCTACCTCTCAGTTGCTGGCCCATCTCCTGCACCTTCGCCAAACTCGGGGAGACAATCGTGCTCGACCCGAACCACGACGAGGAGACGGTGATGAACGCCCGGTTGACCGTGGCGCACGACGAAAACGGCAACCTGCGGGCGATGCAGAAGGGCTACAGCGGCGCCTTCACCCCCGACGAAATCAAGGCTTCGGTCAAAACCGCGCGCACCGCCGACAAGGCGCTGCGCAAGGCGCTGAAAGAGGCCACGAAATGAGTCAGAGAACCCGCAAGGTTGGCAGCACCGGCCGCTTCGGCCCGCGCTACGGCGTCTCCGTCAGGCGACGCATCGGTTCCGTTGAGATAAAGCAGCGCAAGTGGCACGCCTGCCCCGAGTGTACCAAGCCGCGCGTGCGGCGTGTCTCGACCGGCATCTACCGCTGCCGCAGCTGCGGACTTGAGTTCGCCAGCGGCGCCTACTACCCGACCCCGGTGGAGAAGTAATGGTCAACTACAAATGCTCGGTCTGCGGCACTTCGCTCGAGATGGACCTTGAGACGCTCGGGCTGACCTGTCGCAAGTGCGGCAACAAGATTTTCTACAAGAAGCGCCCTTCGACCAAGAAGACTGTCCTGTCGGACTGATGCGCGCTTCGCTCGACCTGCGCACCGGCCCTCGCACGGCGGCGGTCGCGGCTGCGCTCGCTCCCGAAGTCGAGGCGGGCGTCCCCAAAGTCAAGCTGGAGATGAGCAGCGCTGGCGAACGGCTGCGGCTCGAGCTCGAGGCCGAAGACATGGTGAGCCTGCGCGCCGCACTCAATTCTTTTTTAGGCTGGGCCGCTTGCGCGCAGCAGGTGGCTGAAGATGGCGACTGACGCGATTCCCGACGACGTGCAGCAGCAGCTGGAGCAGTTCGAGCAGCTGCGGCAGCAGGCGCAGGCGCTGGCGCAGCAGCAGTCGCAGGTCGAGATGGCGGTGCGCGAGACCGAGCGCACGCTGGAGGAGCTGGACGAGGTCGCGGCCGATACGCCGCTCTACCGCGCCAGCGGCGCCATCATGGTGCGCGTCGACGACCTAAAGAAGCTGAAGAGCGACCTGAAGGAAGAACAGGAGAGACTCGAGCTGCGTACGAAAACGCTCAAAACGCAGATTGACAAATTGAATACCCAGTTGCAGGAGATGCAGACCCGGCTGACGCCGGTGCTACAGCGGCTGCAGGGGCCGGGTGGTCCCGGTGCCGGGTCCTGACCCCGCCGTGCTGGAGGCGGCGCTCGCGCGCGAGCTGCTGCTGCTGGTCCACCACCACGGTGACGCCGACTCGGTCGGCTGCGCCATCGCGCTCGCGGCGGCGTTCCCGGGCGCGCGTATCTCCGCCACCGACGGGCTGAGCGCCGCTGGCAAGGTGATGGCGGAGCGGCTCGAGGTCGAAATCGAGGCGCGGCCGCCCGCGAGCTGGGACGGCACGGTCGTCGTGGTAGACACGTCCAATCCGGAACACTGCGCGCCGCTGCCGGAGTGCAACAGCGTCGTGGTAATCGACCATCACCAGACCGCGGGCGAATGGCCTGCAGGGACGTTGCTAATACACGAGCCGGAGGCGAAAAGCACCGCCGAAATCGTGACTCGCCTGATTCCGGAGCTGGGCATCGAGCTGACACCGCAAATGGCGTTGCCGCTACTCGCCGGCGTCTACGCCGATACCGGCCACTTCCGCCACGCGAGTTCCGACAGCTTCGCGGTGGCGCACACGCTCGCCGCTGCCGGCGGGGAACCCCGCCAGGCGATGGTCCTGCTCGACCGCGTGCGGCCACAGCAGCAGCGCACGATGTTCCTGAAGGCGGCGCAGCGACTCAAGTTTTCTCAGGAGGGCAAGTGGCTGATGGCGACGACCCGCACCGGCTCGTTCGAGTCGGGGACGGCGCGGCTGATGGTCGCGCTTGGCGCCGACGTCGCGCTCGCCGCTTCGGGCAACAAGAAGGGGCAAGTCCGGATTTCGAGCCGCGCGTCGAGCGCGGCCATCGAGGCAGGGCTGAATCTGGCACAGCTGCTAGAGGCACTCGCCGACGAACAGTCCGGCTCGGCAGGCGGCCATCCGGGGGCGGCTGGCTTTCAGGCGCAGGGCGACCCCGACGCGCTGCTGGCAATGGCGCAGCAGGGGTGCGTCGCGCAGCTGAAATCGCTAGCCGAAGGCGCTTAACCGGGGGGCAGCTGGCGCAGGGTGCTGCCACGAGGGCTCTTCCGCATCTATGGTCTTGTGCTGGGCAACCTACTGCTGCTGATGGGGGGGCAGCTGGCGTATCTCTACTTCGTCCCGCTCGAGCAGGACGGGACGCCGCTGCTGCCCGCGGTGCCGCTGCTGCCCTTCTTCATGCTCATTATGCTCTGCTCGGGCGCGCTCATCGTCGGAGCGCTATTGCAGAAGATGCCGCGGCCGCTGCTCTTCATCCCGTCGCGGAAGAGCGGGGGGCTACCGCCCTTCCGCGGCTACTTCCTGCCGGGGCAGGGCGAGCGCTACTATCACCGCGAACTACCCGAGGACGACGTGCCGTTGCCGAAGATGGCGGAGGAACTGGTGGAGCCGCCCTGGATTCAGCCGGTCCCGAGCCAGCCACTCGAACTGCCGGCGGCCAAGTGGCTGCTGCTCGGCTTCCTGATGGCGATTGCGCTGGGGGTCGCGGTGCTCGCTGAGAAGGGCGAATTCCTGCTGCTTTTCCCGCTGGCGTTCGTCGCCGCCTTCTCGTTCCCGGCATTACTCTGGGTGAGCTACATCTACCGTCGCACGCACAGCGAGCCCGAGCCGCAGCGGTTGGTGCTGATTGCGCTCTCGTGGGGCATGTTCGCGACGCTGCCAGCGAGCCTGCTGAACGATGCCGGCGGGCGGCTGCTGGGGGCGGACCCGATGCTGATGCTCGAGGGCGGCGCGGTCAGCCGGGCCGAAATTCTGCTGGTGACGGTAGTCGCGCCGCTGGTCGAGGAGGCGCTGAAGCCGCTCGGCCTGCTGTTCGTGATGAGCCGGCTGCGGACGCCGTACGAGGGGGTGCTCTACGGCGCCGCGTGCGGGATGGGGTTCGCGATGATGGAGAACATGCTCTACGACCTGCTGGTGCTGATATGGTATGGAGCTGACGCCTGGACCATCAACGCCTTCGCGCGCGGCGTCGGCTCGACCGTGCTGCACGCGGTCGGCCCGGCGCTGGTCGGCTTCGCACTGGCGCTGTCGCGGCGCGGCGACTGGCCGGCAAACCGGGTCGTGCCGGCCGCCTATCTCGGCGGCGTCATCGTCCACGGCACCTGGAACGCTGCCGCGACGCTGCCGTTCATCTTCCCCGACGACCCGCAGATGGAGACCAACTCGTGGGTCGCGCTGGGGCTGGTGCTGATCGCCTGCCTGCTGCTGGTGCGCGAGCTGCTCCGCCGCGGGCTGGCATACGACGAGCCGCAGCCTTAACCCTGATATAGTGCCGGCAAATGCAGCCGCACCCGCCTTAGCTCAGACTGGCTAGAGCGGCCGGCTGTAGGGGTTAAACCTGAAGTCCCGTGAGAACGGGAGGCCGCAGATACCGGCAGGTCCCCGGTTCAAATCCGGGAGGCGGGACCAGTTCTACTTTTATAGCGGTCGTCGAGAACTATTCGGCTGTCACGCCGCCATCGACCGCAACGATGGATCCGGTGGTCCAACCCGCTTCCGAGCCGCAGAGGTGCAGCGCCATCGCGGCGATTTCTGCCGGCTGGCCCATGCGCCCCATCGGCTGCACGCTCTCCATCTCTTCCCGGTCTTCGGTCCCGGCGTCAATGCGGTCGGTCGCCATCGGCGTCTCGACCACCGCGGGGCAGATGCAGTTGACACGCACGCGCGGCGCCAGCTCAAGCGCCATCGCGCGCGTCAGGTTCACGAGCCCGCCCTTAGCGGCGCAGTAGGCGGCCGCGTCGGGGATGCCGCGCAGGCCGAGCGTCGAGCCGATGTTCAGGATGCAGCCGCCGTCCGGCACCAGCGGCAGCAGCGCCCGCGATACGAGCCACGGCCCCTTCAGGTTGGTGTCGACAACCGTGTCCCAGTCCGCTTCGCTGGTCGTCGTGGCGGAGCCCGGCAGGAACAGCCCAGCGTTGTTGACGACTATATCGACCCGCTCGAACTCCTCTTCGAGCCATTTCGCCAGCGCCGCGACGCTGTCGCTGTCAGAGACGTCGGCGACCATCCACTGCGCCCCGCAGGCGGCCACGGTTTCGCGCAGTGGCGCGTCGCGCCGGCCGCAGATGGCGACGCGCGCGCCTTCCGCGGCGAACCGCTCGGCGATGGCGCGGCCGATGCCGGTGCCGCCGCCGGTCACGAGCGCGACCTTGCCGTCGAGCGTTCCGCCCATGCTGCGCCAGCGCGCCCTGCCATAAAGGCGGCGCGGCGAACTCGCCGCGCCGCGCAGGACAAGGTTAATCTCCGGCGGAGGCTGGCACCACGTGCGATTCCTGCTGTTGGCGACACTGCTGGGGCTGGCGCTGCTGGCGCTCGCGCCGCAGGCCGAGGCGCTCGAGCGGCTCCACAGCTACTACGAGCTGCGCGACGATACTGAGGCGCTGGCGGCGCAGTACCCAGATATCGCGATTTACAGCGAGCATGGCAGCAGCACCGGACCACTCGGGCTCGCCATCTTTTCAGTCGACGTCGCGCTGAACATCACCACGCTCTCCGAAGCGGAGCTGGCGGCGCTACCGACCATGTACGTCGACGGCGCGCACCACGGCAACGAGGGGATGGCGTCCGAAGCAGCGTTCCTGTTCCTACAGGACGTACTGGAACGATCAACGACCGACCCCGCCTATCTGACGGGCAAGCGGCTGGTGGTGACGCCCATCATGAACACCGACGGGCACCTGCAGGACTGCCGCAATAACTGGAACGGCGTCGACCTGAACCGCAACTACCCCTGGATGTGGGGGCTCTACGGCACCAGCGATACTCGTGGCAGCTGTCCCGCATCGGGCACCTACCGTGGTCCTAGCGCCGGGAGCGAGGGCGAGACGCAGGATAACATGGCGCTGATGCGCAGTCTGAACCTTTACGCCTACCTCTCGGGGCACACCGGTTCGAACGACATCGTGCTGCCATGGAAGACACCATACGAGAGCCCTGACCACGAGTACGCCCAGGTGATTGCCGACTGGACGCTCTATCAGCGCTTTCTGAACGAGTCGACCAATGTATCCGGGCTCTCATATCGGGACCCGTCGGGCGCCGGTGAGTCAATTGCCTGGGGCTATGGCGCGCGCGGCGCCGTCAGCGTGATTGTCGAAGTTACCACCCTACAGTGGGTTCCCGTCGAGGATTCGACGCTGCGGCAGGAGCTGGCGAACGAGCTGCTAATGTATGACATGGCGTGGGAAAACCTGCTGAAACTGGGCGGCCGCCCGGTGGTCATCGGCACCGGCCCCGGCGAACTCACGGTGCGTAACGACGGCTGGGGCGCCGCCTACAATCTCTCGGCCGGCGGCATAATCCTGCCGCGACTCGAGCCGGGCGAGACTGCCACGGTGGACTGGCATGACTCGCAGCTGCGCTACGAGCGCATCCTGCGCAACCCCGAGCGCGATGTGGACGCCGATGGGGTGGTGACGCTCGAAGTCGGCACGCCGCTTTCAGATATCCCGAACCAGCCGGTGCCGGCGGTCTCGCCATTAGCGGTGTTCGTGGTACTGGGGCTGGCGGCGCGGAGCCGGATTATCCGGACTTGACAAGCAGGTATCTGTGATAATGCAAACTGCCTGAATGGAATCCTTCATACACTGGAGTTCCCCGGACACCTGCGAACGTCTCAAAACTTTTTCTGATTGATTTCGGGACGTTCTCCCTGATTTGCTCGATTTTCGCTTCATTTATCTCATCCAGTGCAGCTAGAACCTCTCTGGTAATCTCCTTTTTTGAAACCAGTTTAAAACCAGAATCAACGAATAGGGATTGAACTTTCTGCATGGTTTCTTCATCTCTGAAATCAGTCCAGCAGAAATGCCCGCCCGCTCGGAGGACACGATTAACCTCCCCTGCAAAGGCTCTCATGTTTCCATAACAATGAGATGATTCGACATTGTAAACCACGTCAAAAGCCGAATCATTTATCGGTAATGATTCCGCATTTCCCTCTATGAAGGAAAGATTTTCCTGTTCGGAATACCATTTCCGGGATAGTCTGACAGCTTCTTTGGAAAAATCAACTCCAACTAATGACTCGGGTTCGCAATACTTCGCTATCCAGGAAGCACCCCCTCCTCTCCCGGAACCAACCTCAAGGACTTCTCTCCCCTGCAAATCAATGTCTCTGATATTCATGTGATAGAGCTGGATGAACAGTCGATTTGGTTCGTCTTCCCTGGACAGTTTTGGACCCTTGTCATCCTTGTACCCATAGTTCATAAAACGAAAATCAGATCTGCGATGTGCTTTAGCCAGCCTCTGATACCACCATTTCCACATCCAATTGCGAACACGGCCTGGTGAAACTCTAAGAATTACCGAGAATAGCCGAGCCGGGAACCCCATTGCCATTTCTGGGCCTGACTAGTAGGTTGGGATATATCTGTTTGGGAAACCGGCACCCTTTTTGACCCCCCTCACTGGCGCCGGCGCATGCCTGTCGACATCCACGATGAGGGCGCGGTGCGGATTATCACGCTCAACCGGCCCGCGAAGCTGAACGCGCTCACCCTCGCGATGGCGACCGACATCTGCAACGCCGTGGAGTCCACGGCGGCCGACCCATCGGTGCGCTGCCTGCTGCTGATCGGCGCCGGCCGCGCCTTCTCGAGCGGCGGCGACGTCAACGAGATGGGCGAGCACATGCCGCGCGCGGGCGACCTGTTCTACCAGCTGACCGACCAGCTGCACGACACGGTCAGCGCGATGCTAACGATGCGAAAGCCGGTCGTCACCGCCATCAACGGCATCGTCGCCGGCGGTGCTATCGGCATGGCGCTAGCGGGTGACGTGCGCATCGCGGCCGAGTCGGCGCAGCTGCTCTCGGCGCACTTCAAACGAGGCTTCGTCCCGGCCGGGGGCGCGACCTACCTGCTGCCGCGGCTCATCGGCCTCAGCCGCACGCAGGCGCTCTTCTTCGGCGAGCGGACCCTCACCAGCACCGAGATGCGCGAGTGGGGGCTGGTACACCACCTAGTCCCCGACGGGGAGCTGGTGGAATTCGCGATGACTGAGGCGCAGCGGCTCGCCGCCGGGCCGACGCAGGCGATGGGCGAAACCAAACGGCTGCTGGCGGCGGCCGACAACCTCACCGCCGAAGAGCAGCTCGAGCTGGAGAGCGAGCGCAACCGTGATTCTGGCAACACCGGTGACGCGGTCGAGGGCATCACCGCCTTCCTCGAGAAGCGCGAGCCGGAATTCGGCCGCTCAGAAAATTAAACTTCTATAGTCGCTGGCGGGCCCGGGGGGATTTGAACCCCCGTATCTGGGTCCGAAGCCCAGCAGGATTCCGAACTACCTCACGGGCCCGGGCGCGGATTATGGGGGGTGCTTTAGGCTTGGGGGAGGCGCGCCACGACCCCCGCGACGCGCGGCAGTTCGATGACCGCCAGCACGCGCTGCCGCTCCGCGCACGCCTCGCGCAGCCGTCGCGCCATCTCCGCCTCGCGGCCGCGCTCGACGGCAGCGTAGCCGCTCAACGTGCACAGGTAGCGGTCCATTTCGAGCGCGAGTTCCTGCGGCGTCCCAGCTTTGAGGCCGCGCTTGCGGAGCCGTTTCTCGAGCCGGTCGCAGCGGAACCACTGCCAGGTCGAGACCGATTCCGTGAACAGCGTGGTGAACTCCTCCTCGATGAGGTCGAGCGCTTCGACCGGGACGTTGTCGGCATCGGCCAGCGCGAGCGCGCGGCGGAGGGCGGGAGGCGGGAGGCGCACGCCGTCATCGCCCGCCACCTGGCGCAGCGCCAAACCATATAATTCCTCCCAGCCCGAGATGTCGAACGGCTCGCCGTCCCACTCGCGCAGCCCCGCGACCTCGCCGGGGCTGACGGCCAGCGCTAGCGCCTGCGGGCGCGTCGCGACCCACGCCGTCTCCAGCTCCGGCAGCTCGCTCGCGAGCCCCTTGACCGTCGGGAAGATGGCGAGCGCGCAGTCGCCTAGCTTCAGCTCCATGGCCCGCGCAAGCGCGCCGTGTAATAAATTCAGCCCAGCTTTGCGCTGCAACTATGGGCGCTGCGGCAATCGCCGCAAAGCATCGCTGAACAGCCGCGGCAAGCGGTGAGAGCGGGCGCGCCACACTCGGTGCAGAGGCCGGCTCGCATGGAGGGCGAGGCGCAAACCCTAATTTAGGATGGAGGCTGCCGCGCTCTGTGTTCAGGGCCAATAAGATTACCGTGTTCCTGCCGGGCGACGGCGAGACGCAGGTCTTCGAAAAAGTGAAGTTCCAGTCGAACCCCGAGGTGGGGGTGCTGGCTGTTTTCCCCGGCGAAGGTAAGGAGGCACTGGTCTTCTCCGGCCTGAGCTTCCGCATCGAGATGGACGTGAAAGGCGCCAAGGAATCGTTCGAGATGGCCGAGAAGGCGCACAAGGTCTCGCGCGAGCAGATGAAGCAGATGTTCGAGCGCGAGTCGGGGAAGGGCGACCGCTTCAGCTCCAGTTTCGGGTAGCCATGGCACTGAAACTCGTCGTCTTCGACATGGACGGGACGCTGCTGCGCCCCAAATCGTCGTGGGGGCTGCTGCACGACCATTTCGGCACCGACAATTCCGAGATGCTCGCGCGCTACCTGCGGCACGAGGTGAGCGACGCCGAGTTCGTCGCCACCGACCTTGCGCTCTGGGCCGCCGCCTATGGCGGCCCGGTCAATGCGGCGACGGTCAACGCCGCGCTCGATGGAGCCGAACTGCTGCCGGGCGCCGTCGAAGCGGTCGCCGGGCTGCATGCGGCGGGAGTCGCGACCGCGATTATCTCGGGCGGCATCGATTATCTCGCGCAGAAGCTGGCGGTGGAGTGGGGCATGGCGGAAGCGCACGCCAACCCGCTGTTCGATTCGCCCGCGGGGCTGCAGGGCGATATTCGCGTCAGCGGCCACGCCAAGGCGCCGGTGATGCGCGGTGTGATGGCGCGCCATCACGTCGCGCGCGACGAGGTGGCGGCGGTCGGCGACACGGTGGTTGACCTGGACCTGTTCGCGCTCGCGGGGACCAGCGTCGCGGTCAACACCGACGACGAGCGCGTCATCGCGGCAGCGACGCACCACCTGCCTGACGAGTCGCTCGACGGGCTGCTACCGTTATTGCTTCCGCGTTAGCAACGCCCCAATCAACGCCACCGCGGTCGCGACCAGCGCCAGCCGGTCCAGTCCTAGCGAGGGCGAGATGGCCCAGAGCGCGAGGCTGAAGCCGGCGAAGAGCAGCGCGCTCTGCTGCACCACGGCGCGGCGCGACTGCCCCACCTGCAGCATCAGCACCAGCACCAGCGCGAAGGTGAGCGATGCGAGGCGGAACGGCGCCGCGTAGCCGAGCAGCGTCCAGAGGCTGGTGCCGAGCAGCGGCCCGATGGCACGCGACAGTGCGCCCAGCGACTGGCTCAGCCCCAGCACCGTCCCCTGCTCCTGCGGCCCCACCGCACGCGAAATCAGCGCGTTGAGCGTCGGCTGGATGAAGCCACTGCCGAGTGAGAAAATCGTCGTCGCCAGCGCAACGCCTTCGAGCGTCGTGGTGTAGGGAATATAGCCCATACCGAGCAGCATCAGTAGCGCCCCCGCGCGCGAGGTCCATGCTTCGCCGCAGCGGCGCACCGCCGGGCCGACGAGGCCGCCCTGCGTCACGATGCTGACGCCGCCCATGTAGGCGAACAGCACCCCTGAGAGCCGCACCGGCAGGCCGATGCGCTCCTTCGAGAACTCGACGAAGGTGCCGAAGATGATTGAGAACGCCAGCAGGTAGAGCGTGAAGATTACCAGGAGCAACCCCAGCCGCGGCTGCCGCAGGTAGGCGAGCGTCTCGCGCAGCGCTTCCCCTGGCGAGACGCGCGGCCGCACCACGTGGTCTGGCGGGAGCGACTCGGGCAGCCAGCGCCAGGCGCAGAAGAGGTTCAGCAGCGCCAGCCCCGACCCGAAGAACGCCGGCAGCCAGAAGCCCCACTGCCCCAGCAGCCCGCCCAGCGCCGGCCCGCAGACAAAGCCCAGCCCGAAAGCGACGCCGAGCATCCCCATCCCCTGCGCGCGCTCCTCGGGCGGCGTCACGTCCGCCACGTAGGCGTACGCGGCGGCGTAGTTGGCGCTCATCACCCCCAACATGATGCGCGACAGGAACAGCACCCCCAGCAGCAACCGCCGGTCGTCGCTCAACCCCAGCGCCGGGTCAGCCAGCCCGAACACCGCATACGCAATCGCCGCGCCGCCGAGGCCGAGCATGATGACCGGCCGGCGGCCGATGCGGTCGCTCAGTCGGCCCCACGCGGGAAGGCAGGCAAACTGCGCCAGCGAAAAGGCGGTAATCAGCAGGCCGACGGTGAGGATGCTGCCGCCCAGTTCGGCCACGATGTAATTCAGCAGCGGGATGAACATCGCGAACCCCGCAAGGTCGATGAACATCGTCAGCATCAGGATGTGGATCGGCTTCACCGGCCCGCAGGCGGGGGGTGGATAACAGCCTGCGTTACAATCACTTATAGCCCCGTGCGCTCTGTCGCGCTCTCGGGATGACGAGTTTCATGCGCAAGACCCCCAAATATTCGCTCGCTATACTGGTGTTTGCATTCCTGCTTTCACTGGCTGCCTCCGAGGCTTCCGGTGAAGGGATGGACCTGACGATTACCTCCCTGGATTACACGAATGACTTTGAGACGGGAGATCCTGTTACCATCGTCCAGAGCGGACGAGATGCTGACACAGTATACAAATATAATTTTTACGATGATGACGATGACGACTGCGGCCAGCAATCGTGTATCCCCGAGAATTGGTATGCAAAGAATTTTGACGATGCTGGCTGGAATTCAGGAGCAGCACCCTTCGGCAATAATGACCAGGCTGGAGTTAGTCCGGGCACGATATGGCAAACCGATGATTCAGAAGGAGATGATCTGAATGACCACATCATAATTCGCCATCACTTTACTTACAGTAATGAGTATAATGCTATCAGTGCAACCCTGAACCTAGCCTACAACAACTACTACATCGCCTACCTGAATGGGAACCTTATTCGAGACTGCTATTCTTACCAAAACAATGAGAATTGTTACGAAGGTGACGCTGCATACTGGAACAATGAACTTACCTATAACGGAGGCACCCAGTCAGGACCTAATCAAGACTGGCTAGTCAATGGTGACAACGTACTTGCCATACTAGGGAGAGATAGCTCTTGGGGTCAGGACCCTAATCAATGGCTTGATGTCGAGTTCGTGGTCAACGTCCAGTCCTGGAAGGAAAAACCGATTATCCTCGGTGATGAATTGTGGCTGAGGGTGATTACTTCCAACGTGGGAAATGAAACCGCTGAGAACTTCAGTGTCGCGCTGGAAATCGAGGGGGAGGAGTTAGGGAATACTACCATAACTGAACTGGCGCCCAATGCCACGGCTGAAAGTGTCTTCTACTGGACTCCGGAAGCACTCGGGGACTTTAATCTCAGAGCTATGGCTGATGACGGGAACGATGTTGCGGAGGGCGATGAGGACAATAATACCCTGAATCGCACAATACATATTGGGTTCTATGCGTACAATCTTACTGTGGAATCAAACCATGTTGTAGGAAATATTACAGAGATTTTCAGGTACAATCTAACTGTCACTAACGAAGGCGACGTGGAAGACAATTTCACTCTCTCGGCCTCAGGTATTTTCTACAATTGGGATTGGACCCTTACGCCCAACGTACTTCACCTGCAACCCGGAGAGAGTGGGAATGCAACTCTTGAAATAGTTCCGGACAGAGAGACATTGGCTGGGAATTATTCCGTGTTCATGAGTGCCAGGTCTCAGTACTATAGTGAATTCAGGGAGACCGTAGTCCTGAGTGGCCGGGATAACGAGACTGAATGGTGGTGGGCCCATTCCAATAGCAGTAACACGCGACTCTACTATTGCACAGACAATGATGAACCCGACGACCCAGATTATGAATGTGATATCAGCTGGACCGAACTGGACTTCGACTATGATGACAACTGGACCCTTGACCCGGCACCCTTCGGAGATACCGATATAGGCAATGTAGACAACAACACGGTCTGGCAAGGCAACAGTTACGCCTACTTCCGCCATACATTCACTATCGATAATATCTCGGCTTACGAAGGAGGCAGCCTGAGCCTGAATACTGCGGCAAACAACTACGGGACCTACTACCTGAACAGCCAGATGGTGTTCAATGACATGCGGCAGGGTCAGGGCCACACCGCGAATTACTGGAACGATGAAACCCTATTTGGACCCGAACTCCTGCAGGAGGGCGAAAATGTCCTAGCGTCAGTAGTTCGGGAAACTGGAAACACCCAGTGGTTTGATGAAGAAGTCGTGTCCGTTTTCGCCCAATCCGCCGCCTGGGGTTTCGTTCCACGACCACTGGAAATAGAAATGGAAGTACTGCCGACCTATAATTTCTCGCTCGCGGCTCCCATTAGCAACAAGGCGATTGGTTTTCCGGATCCGGACGACACTAACTACACCTTTGAAATCTGGATTACCAATCTGGGAAACATTGGAGATACCTATGAGATGGTAGTCACACTAAACGACACCTACAACTTTACCATCCTTAACTACACCACCACTGAAATGCACAGCATCGTTGGGGAAGGTGCAATAGGTTACCTTAATGTCACCATGCGCGACCTTATCGAGGAAGACGCACGTGGCGGTTTCAATGTTACTGTAATTTCGCGCAACTCGACCGAACAAATCACTAAATGGATTGATCTGACTGCACAGCTCTACGTTAAACCCGACGAGCTGCGTCCTGTCACGGAGGCTATAACGAATCCACTCGTCAACTCGACATCGTTCCAGGTATGGTGGGAAGTGGTCGACTGGTATCACCTTGACGAGGTGGAAGGCAACGACACCATCATGGTAACCTTAGAGTACCGTCGAGACAACGGTAGTGGTGGCTGGGAAGAATGGCAGGTATTTCAGGTGTTCAACGCCACGTTTAATGAATCAACAGATAAGTACGAACCACTCAGTAACGGGAGCACAGAGTTTGATTTGGGTGAGGACGGGCGCAGCTTCCAGTTCCGGGCAACCGGCTTCGACGATGACGGGCTGCTGGAGGACAAGACGGGACGCAATGACACCGAGACGCTGGTCGACACGACCCCGCCGATGGTCGCCGTTTCCAGCGACCCAGCTGGCGCGCTGCTCAGCACCGACTACCTCGAGCTGAGCTGGGAGAGCAGCGCCAGCGACCTTGCGGGCTACGACCTGCAACATTCGTTTGACGGCGGTGCATGGGAGACGCTGCTGGCCGACTCGCTCGAGACGCGCTACGACTACTACATTACGGCCGACGGCAGCCACGCCTTCCGCGTTATCGCGAGCGATGACGCGGGCAACCACGACGTGCCAGACACGCCCCAAATCAGCGTGGTCATCGACACCGCAGCCCCGACGGGGATGCTCGCGCCGCTGGAGCCACTGACCGGCGCGCTGGCGGTGACGTTGCTACCATCGCAGGACAACGCCAGCAGCTACAACCTGAGCTACGCACAGATTGCCGAGGAGCAGCTGCTGACCGCCATCTGGGCGTGGCAGGAGCTCGGCAGCTGGAACGCAACGCAGTCGCACGATTTCCCGCTTGATGACGGCTACGCCTACTTCTTCCGCTACACGCCGGTCGACCCGGCGGGCAACGTCGCCGACCGCGACTCCCTCAGCGCAACTTACAGCGGCGACGGAGGGCCGGGGCAGTCGTTCCAGCTGCCGCTCCCCGCCATCGTGCAGCAGGGCGACCCGCAGCTCACCGTGCACGCCGGCCTGACGGAGCTGGCGCGTAGCGATGTTCTGGGAATGGTGCTCAGCAGCCAGTATTACTACGACGCGGCGACCGCGACCATCCAGTTCGGGAACGGCGCGAGCGGCTACCTGCCGGGTGAGGGGGAGTCTATTACCATCGCCTGGAGCGGCTACGACGCCGCGACGCTGGTTGACCGCACCCCACCCACGGCACCGCGCAGCTTTCAGCTGACGCTGGCGCCCGACGGGAGCGCGCAGCTGCGGTTCCTCTATTCTGCCTCGGACGACGTGGTCGAGTATCGCATCATCCGCAAGGATTCACCCAACGCCACCGGCGACCTGCTCGCGACGCTGGCCACCAGCGAGGGGTACCTGACGCATGTCGACCAGCCACCGGGCGAACAACTCTGGATTTACCGCATCGTGGCGGTCGACCGCATGGGGCTGCTCTCGCCCGCGGTCGAGGCGACGGTCGACCTGACGCCAGCGGTGCAGCCACCGACGGACGACGACGATGAAGCGGGGCTGCCGCTGATGCCGCTGCTGGCAGGCGCGGTGCTGGTGCTGGGCGGTGGAGCGGCGGCCTGGTGGTTCACCCGGCCGCCGCCCGTGGCCGCCGCGCCAGTGCTGACGAGTGTCGTGTCGCCCTTCACCGCCGCCGGGGCAGAACTGGCGTGCGACGGATGCGGGACCGTCTTCGCCCCCGACGAGGGGGAGACGCTACACTGCCCCGGCTGTGGGCAGGTCGGGCCGCCCCCTTCCTGAGCGCTGACGCAATCTTATAAAGCGCATTACAACATGCGGTAGACAACCGGAGGTTGATATGTCGCTGGAGGAAATCGATGACCTGTTCTACTTGCTCGAAAACCCGACGCGGCGGCGCATCCTGCAGCTGCTCTCCCGCGAGCGGCTCTACCCGCTGCAATTGTCGCGCGAAATCGATGTCAGCCAGCAGGCGGTGGTCAAGCACCTGCGCATCCTCGAGGAGCATGGCATGGTCGCCTCGCGCGACGAGCCGAGCGACCGTGGCCCCAACCGGCGCGTCTACCGCGCTTCACGTTCGGTTTCGCTACATATCGACGTCGGCCCCACGACTTTTCGCGAGCAGGCAGCGCCGATGGCCGAGGACGCCGAGCTGAGCGCCGAGCAGTTGCGCATCCGCAGCGCCATCTCCGAAGCGCGCAGCATGGAACCGAGCGCCCGCATGGACCTGCTAGCGCGCGTCGGCGAGGATTTACGGCACTCACTGCGAGACCACGAACAGGAACGGCAGCAGCTGCTGGCGCTAATCGGCGAGCTGAACCGCGAGGTGGGGCGCTGTAGCCGCAAGGCGGACTGCAGCTACGACGAGCGACGACTGCTGCACCACATGCTGCAGAACCCCAACTACACCATCGAGGGGGCTGCCGCCGCGCTGGGACTGCGCGAAGCCGAAGTGCGGCTGCTGCTGGTGGGACTCGAGCAGCGCGGGCTCGCCCGCTGAACATTAAATAGGGGAACTAAATCGACGGATGATGCGAATTCTCTACGGCACGCTGGTGCTGTTGCTCGTCGCTACGGCGGCCCACGGTGAGGCAACCTACCGCGTCGACGGACTGCCGCTCGACTACGCCCTCGGCGAGGTTTACGAAGTCACACTCACGGTGAGCGACCCCAGCGCGGTGTCGGGGGTCACAATCACGACCACCAACGGCTCGCTCTCCGCCATCAACGAGTTCGGCGAAGGTGAGGCGCATGATCTGCAATTCGGCGCCTCGGACGATAGCTGGAGCTTCTTCTGGCAGGCACCCGCCGACGCACACGAGCTGGGCGAGGGCGAGGCGGAATTCAGCGTTACTTTCGCCGGCGAGGATGACTCTACCTGGGCCAGCTACGAAACAGTCGTGCGGCCGCCGCCAATCCACGCCGAGGACGAGGAGGCGACGCCCGAATGGGCACTGCAACTGGCGTGGGGCGGCGTCGCGCTGACAGGAATCCTGGCACTGGCTGCGACATTCATACTGCGGCGCGACTGAAGCGGCTATCGTCGAGGGCGCTGGCGCAACGTATATATCGGGCGACAAACGTCCCTGATACCTGCCTTCGGGCAGAGGACATAACCATGAAACGCAGAATTGTAAACGATGAGCAGGCGGTTTCACCTGTGATTGCGGTCATCCTGATGGTCGCAATTACGGTCGTGCTAGCCGCTGTGCTGTATGTGTGGGCCTCCAGCTTCCTGGGTGGCACCACTAAGAACGCGCCGACCGGCAGCACCATGGCAACCAAGACCTCAGGGAACGTCTGGATCGTAGAAATGATCAAGCTGAACCCGCAAGTCTCGGTGAACTCGGTCCACTGGTACCTGCTGGACATCCAGGGCAACACTGTCAGTGATGGTCTGGTATCGGCAGTCTACGGCTATTATGCCGGTGAGGGCAAGGGCGTCATCTTCGTCGACAACGACTTCGATGGCAAGCTGAGCCCAGGCGACAAGTTCGAGGTCCACCCCGGTGAATCCGGCTCAGATCTCGAGAACACGAACTCGGTAGACGACTACAAGTTCCGTCTCAAGTTCGAGCCCACCGGCGACACCATCGGCTACGACACCCCGCTGTCATAGACCTGACGGGCTGAACAGCCAAACAGGGGCGGCCCACCGCCGCCCCACCCCTGCCGTGAGCGGCGCTAGCTGTGCTAGTAGCGTCGTCCGGCAGACCCCATTTTTACAACTTCAGCTTAGCTCGAAGTGTGCGCACTCTAATCGTACCGCCCCCTGCGAGAGCTGGCTGACGTAGCGTACGCAATCCAGATCGCCGGCGCCGAGCCGCGCCAGCAGCAGCGCGCCGGTCTCGCGCTCGCAGGTCGACGGCGCCTCATCGGCGAAGCTAAAGATGTGGAAGCCACCGAGTAGCGCCTGTGATCGCCGCGTCAGGTCAAGGGCGAGCAGCAGCCGCTCGCCCTCTCCCTCCGCGTCGTGCAGCAGCGAATAGTCACCCGCGCCGTAGCGTTCGTGGCGGCAGCCGCGCAGCTCCCAGCGCGCGCCTGTCGCCTGCGCCAGCCACTCGGCCAACGCAGGAGAGCGCCAGAAGTCGGCAAGTAGCGGCGGTCCGGTCGCGCGGACCGCGAAGCCAGGCCGCTCCTCGCGCTCGAGCTGCCCGGCAGGCGGCAGCTCCGGGAGTTCGGCGAGGAAGCCGGAGAGCTGCACGACACGCTCGCGTGCAAGTTGCTCGCTGAGCGCGGCGAGCGCCGCTGGATCGCGCCACGCAGAGGCTATGGGGAATTCAGTCATGATACCACCCCGTTACCGTCAGCCGCTGCACGTCGCCGACTACCTCGGCGACCTGGTGCCACGACCGCGGCGAGACGCGGAACAGCACCAGCGAGTTGAACTCGGGGACGATGCACTTCACGACGCGACCGGCGACGTCGGCGGCCGCGTCGAACAGCTCCAACGCGCCACCGTCCTGCTCGCGTAGTCCGCGCGTCAGGTGCAACGACCAAGCGACCTGCCGCCCTTCGACACGGTCATCGTGCGGCAGCAGGTAATCGCCCTGCGCGTAGACATAGGCGGCGAGGTCGAGGCTGCATAGCAGGGGCGTGTCGAACGCCGCCGCCACCCGGGAACGCCAAGCGGGGTCGCCCAGCGCTCTGCGCAGCCCCGCCAATTGCGAGGCTGCGCCTAGCTCGCGCGTCGAGGAGTAGCTGAACAAGTCGGCCTCGCCCGGCTCGAATTCCTGCCCGGCCAGCCATTCCAGCTCGCCCGCGACAGCGTCGAGGTCGAGGAAGTCGCGGACGACTGCGTGCGGAAATGGCTCCGGAATTACCTCAATATTATGACTGCGCATCGAGCCACCCGCGCATGCCGCGCACCGAACCGAGGTGCGTACCGGCCTGGTGCAGCCCCATTCCCGATTCGGTCTGCGCCAACCGGGGTCGCTCCGCCAGCAGCCGCGCCGTCGTCGCGGCCGCGTCCTCACCAGCGGCGACACCGTCGGCGACTAGCGCCAGCCACGCCTCGAACTCCTCGCGCACTTGCGTGATAGCTGCGCCGTTCCCGGCTGGACGCGGGCCGAAGTGGGTGTAGTACAGCCACTCCGCATCAAGCGCCGCCAGCACGTCAAGCGACTTCAGGGCAAGCGCATGGTCGTAGCGCGGCGGCGTGACCGGGAAACCGCAATTCAGCTCAGGATACCAGAGGCCGAGCGCGTCGCCAACGAAGACTTCAAGGTCGGCGACCCACGCGACGTGGTGCGGCGCATGGCCCGGCGTGTGCAGCGCCCTGAACTGCGTCGTGCCGAGGTCGATAACGCCGCCGTCCTCGACGGCGGCGACGCGGTTCCGTGGGATGGGGAGCGGCTCGCCGTACAGTTCGGCAATCGGCCCAAGGAAGGCGCGGCTGCCCTCCCAGAGCCGTTGCGGGTCGAGCACGTGCTTCAGCGCTTTCGGGTGAACCAGCGCTCGCGCGTTCGGCAGCTCGTGCAGCAAGTGGCCACCGCCGCCGAAGTGATCGAGGTGGATATGCGTCGGCAGCACCCAGTCAATCTCTCCCGGCGTGAGACCGGCCGCTGCGATGCCCTCCATGAGATGCTCAAGCGCGCAGGCGGGGCCGGTCTCAATTATGGCGTTTTTCTCGTCGAGCCATATATAAATAGTGATGAAGTCGGGAACACCATCCGGCTGCAGATCGAACCAGACCAGGTGCTCCGAGTGGCGGTGCAGTTCCACGCACCCGCAGCGGTAGAGGGGTAAAACTGCGCCGTCGGCCTTAAACCGGGGGCGCCAATCGCGTGGCCCGTTGAGTCATGAAGTATATCATTGTGACTGGCGGTGTCCTTTCCGGACTGGGAAAGGGCGTAACCGCCTCCTCGATTGGCGTGCTGCTGCAGCGGGCCGGATACCGCGTTACCGCGGTCAAGATGGACCCCTACCTGAACTGCGACGCAGGGACCATGAATCCTTACGAGCACGGCGAAGTCTTCGTCATGACCGACGGTTCCGAGGTCGATCTGGACCTTGGCAACTACGAGCGGTTCCTCAACTGTAACCTCACTGCGGTGCACAACATCACGACCGGAAAGGTATTTCGCTCCGTAATCGAGAAGGAACGCCGTGGCGACTATCTGGGGCAGACCGTCCAGATTATACCGCACGTCGTGCGCGAAATCGTCGACGCGATGCGTGACGCGGCCGAGAGCGCCTCGGCCGAAATCTGCCTGGTCGAGCTCGGCGGCACGGTGGGCGACATCGAGTCGATGCCTTTCATGGAGGCGGTGCGGCAGCTGCACCGCGAGGAGAAGCACGAAAACGTGATGTTCATCCACACCACGCTGGTGCCGGTGATTGGCGCTGTTGGCGAGCAGAAGACCAAGCCGACGCAGCACTCGGTCAAGGAGCTGCAGGGGCTCGGCATCCGGCCAGACGTAATCGTCGGCCGCTCGACCGACCCACTTGAGCCCGATATCGCGGCCAAGATTGCCTTTTTCGCTGACATTCCACCCGAGAACGTGGTTTCAGCACCCGACGCCAAATCAATCTACGATGTGCCGATGCACTTCGTCGACCAGCAGGTTCCGCAGCTCATCGAGGAGCGACTGGAGCTGAAGCGGCGTGAGCCCGACATGACGCAATGGCAGAACTTCGCCGAGCGCATCAGCAACGGCACGCGCGAAGTGGAAATTGCGCTGATTGGCAAGTATACCGACCTCAAAGATTCCTACATTTCGCACGAGGAGACGCTGCGCTACACCGGCGCACTGGAGGATTGCCGCGTCCGCATCCGCTGGCTCGAGGCGCCTGACCTGGAGGAGGCGGGAAACGCCGCGGCACTGGAAGGCGTCAACGGCGTCGTCGTGCCGGGCGGATTTGGCAACCGCGGTGCCGAAGGCAAAATTATGGCGGCGCAATGGGCACGCGAGAATCGCGTGCCCTATCTCGGCGTCTGCTTCGGCTTCCAGCTGGCGGTCATTGAATTCTGCCGAAACGTCCTCGACCTTAAGGGAGCGAATTCCAGCGAGCTGGACCCGGATTCGCCCCACCATGTCGTGGACCTGCTGCCAGAGCAACGCGAGGTGACCGAGATGGGCGCCACGATGCGGCTGGGCGACCACGACGTGGCGCTCGACGAGGGTATCGCGAGCAAGCTTTACGGCAGCGACTCAATCCAGGAACGTCACCGCCATCGCTTCGAAATCAATCCCGACTACATCGAGCGCATCGAGGCAGCAGGAATGCGATTCACCGGCCGCGACACCTCGGGCCGCCGCATGGAGGTGCTGGAACTGGAAGGGCACCCCTACTTCTTGGCATCTCAGTTCCACCCCGAATTCAAGTCGCGTCCCGACGCGCCTTCGCCACTGCACCTGGGGCTGGTGCGCGCAGCGCTCGAACACGCAGCATAAGTTTATAACTGGCCAGAGCCCCTCGGGGGCATGTCCGAAGAGGATGGAGAATACCCTGAATTTACCGCCCCGGCACCCACGGACGAGAGCGACGGCCCCAATGTGGGCGTTATCCTTGCCGCTGTTTCTGGCTTGCTGGTAGTGGTTGGCTTCTACTTCGGGTTCACCAGCCTGCAAGCAATGGGCGATGGGCTGGTAGCTGCCGACATGGACGCGCAGCAGGGGCAGCTCATGCTGGGCTACCTGCTGATTACGGGCGGCATATTCCTGGCGGCACTACTCTCACTGGGCGGCGTTATTCGCGGCTTTTTCTCCAGCGACTAGACCGTTGCGGTCCGTTCGAACTCGATATCCAGCAGGCCGTCGCTGAGCAGGATTGTATAGCTGAAGGTGGTCGTGCTACCATCAGTGCTGCTTGAATCCAGCTTCAGGACCAGCGCATAGCCATGCGCCGCGAAACTGTTCTCGAACTCCCCTGCTGCCGCAGCGAACGCCGCCTCGGCAGTCGCGCCGCCATCCAGCTCGGCGTCCAGTGCCGGCGGCAGGTGTGCGTCGAGCATTGTCAGTAGCGGTGCCGGGTCGTGCCGCTCACCTTGGTAACGGCCCAGATTGGCCGAGTGGGAAATCGAAATCGAGATGGTGAGCACCGTCAGCGTCATCAGCAGGCCAGCTATCATCAGCATCTGGCCGCGGTTGTTCATGCTGTCCCCCGCGGGCCATACCAGAGGCTCAGCTCAAGCTCCCACAGCTCAGAGCCAACCCAGACCAGCCGGAAGGCGATGCTAACCGTCCCTTCTGGCGTGCCGCGCTCGACCAGCGTCTCACTACTCCCACCATGCGCCCCCGTCAGGCGATAGCTCGCCGCCACCGGCAGTCCGCCGTCCAAGTACGACAGCAGCGCGCTGCTATTATCCTCGCTGAGCCAAGTCGCGAGCGTCGACTCACCTGCGCCAGTCTGCCACTCATCAAGTACCTGCAACAGCTGCATCCCCTGATGGCGCAGATTGTCGTCGCCAACCCGGGTCGCGTCGCTGGCTGGCAAGCTGATAACCGCGACGTTGACCGCCGAGGTGAAGAGCGTCGCGAGCAGCAGGACCTCCAGCACGTGCATCTGCGCCGCGCGGCCGGGTAACTTCATTTCAGCCGATAGTACCAGGACTGATGACAGATGTGGCGATTCCCATCACTTCGAAGACCATCCAGCCGATAAAGAGCAACATCGAGGAACGGTTGAACGCCGAGTAGAGCTTGCCAGTGGCCATGAAACCGGCCGCCATGCCGTTGCCAATGCTCTGGACAATTATGCTGTAGAGGAATATGGTCGAAATCCAGACTTCGTTCAGGTTGCGCACCTGCAGGTTACCGATGGACATACCCTCTCCGCCGGTGGCAGAGGCGGAATCGGCAATCGCCGGGACGAAAGTGCTGGCCAGGACGAGGATAATAATCAGGTAGACCATAAACGAAACGTATACCACCATCATATAGCTGGTAACTTCCTGCGCTCGCTCGGTCTCGAGCGCCTTGATTTCCCTAGCGTCATAAGAGGCGGCGAGCAGGATGTCCGAAATGCGGCCTCCCGCGCGGTTGGCCTCATCGACCATGCGGACCGCCCGCGACACGATGGGCGACCGGACCCGTTCGGTAAACATCCCCAGCACTTCACTGAAGGAAATACCCCACGAAATCTGGGTTGACATCTTGTGTACTTCGTCGTTGAGGTTGCCATATTCGCCCCGCGCCAGCGTCTGGATAGCGACGGTCATGCTGAGACCACCCTTCCAGTACTCGGCAAGGTCGCGCAGGAAGTCGGGGAATTTCTCCTCAACCCGCGTCCGGAGCTTGTCCTCACGCCAGCCCCAGATACCATAAGGCAGCATCAGCGCAATCAGTGCAAAAATGTAGTAGTCAAGGGTCGAAATTTCAGGATAGTATCGATACCAGGTTGTAGCTTCTACATCCTCGTCAATACCGTTAATCAGCGGGTCAGCGTCACGACTCTCGTTCTTGGCAATCGAGGGGAGGCCATACATGTATGGCGTAATCGTGAAGGGGCCATCGTTCATGGCCTCCGGATTGTCGAACTGCGAATCACCGTCGAAATCGGTGACCTCCGTTGTCAGGTCGGCCTGGTGATTCAACTGCCCCAGCGCGATGAACGCGCCACCCATCATCAGCGAGAGGAAGACGACGACATAGACCGTAATGTCAGTCTTGCCCCCCTTCACCTCGAGCCACTTCTGCGCCATACGGTAGGTCATCCAGCGCCGCTTCTTGCCGGTCCGCTCATCGCGGTAGACCCGTTTCTCGAGATTACTTGCCATTAATCAATTGCGACCTCATTGCTCAGTGCGAGGAAAATATAGGCAAAGAAAATCTGGATCATCGGGAACATCAGAAAGACCATCATGTAGAGGTGCTCTTCCTCCAGTTTCATCCCGGACCCGGAAACCCAGAAGGTGATCACGGCCATAATCATCGCGAAAATTGGAAGTGCCACCGCCATCACCACATACGCTTCCGCAAAAAGTGCCATCTGCTGAATGACACTCTTGACATGCACCCGGTTGGCCTGCGCGTAGTATTCTGCCCGGTTCAGGAAGTAGAGCTTCAGGTTACCGCCCGAGGTAAGCGTGCCGACAATTCCCTGCAAGAACTCGGCAAAACGTTCCGAGGGCGACCGTTCGACGGCCTCCTTGAGCGTCGTCACCAAGTCACGACCCATGAACTCAACAGAGTGGTAAACCCAGGCCGCATCCTTCGAAATCTCACCGTAAATATCCTCACTACGGGCGAGCGACTTGAAAACCATCGCCGGCGTTGCATTAGCCGCCGCCATCGCAGCTGTGTAGCTGGCGGCGAAGGGCAGCTTGCGGTCCATGTCCTTAGCGCGCGAGCCAGCTTTCAGCCCGGGCTCGAGCCAGTTCACCATCGCTATCAGCAGCGGCAGTACGATAACCAGTACCAGTGCTAGGATAGCCTGTATGAATTCCGAGACGATGATCGGCTCACCGTCTGGACCAGTCATTTGCGCCAGGAATGGAACGCCGACGGCGATGAAAGCAAACACCAGCGCCAGCCCAGCGATGAAAGTAGCGAAAACCTGCATTGCGGCGTGGGCAACGTAGCCTTCGGGCAGCAGCGGAATGCGCGCCTTCACGAGCTGTTGCTTGAGCCTGAAGGAATCCTTGGTCAGCAAGCGACCCAGCCAGCCGAAAAGGAGCAGGCTGAGTGACTGCAGGCCGCTTAGAACCACCGGTGCCACCAGCGCGGATTGGCCGAGCGCTCGACGCGCTTCGCCAGTTCAGCCTGCAACTTGGTCGTAGCCTTGGCCTGCCGGGCCTCTTCCTTGGCTGCTACGCTCGCCTGCTTGTCTGGGCTGGAAGCGAGCTTGACCTGCCGCGCCTCGGCCTTGTTGCGGGCGGAGAGCTCGCGATTACACGACTTCAGCATCCGGCCCGCTTCGCGTACGGAGAGGCTGGAAACATCACCGATTCCGAGCTGTGCTACAGCGGGCGTAAGCTGTCGCAGCGGGGCGTAGCGCATCTGCGCTTTCAGCATATCACGCTCGAGATAGGCGTCTGACTTGGCGCGGCGAGCCGCTTCCTTCGCCTCGAGCTTGGCGCGCTTGGCCTCATCGTCAGTGGCAGCCGCCCGAGCATCGGCCTTCGCGCGCTTGGCCTCCTCACTAGCGAACCGCTTCTGGAACTTCTGCTGCACCCCGGCCGGGAACTCGGCGATATCGACGCCCTCATCGGCTGCGCTAGCACCGCTCAGGTCGAGGTCACGCTCCTTCACCTTGCGGCGACGCTTGCGACCGCCCACCTGCAGGTCAGCGTAGACCCGGCGCATCACGTCCTCGGGGTGGACGTAGTACTCGGCCACCACCCGGGCGAAGTCGCGGTAGTCACGGATGCTCTTCTTGAGGCACCACTCGATGACCAGCTGTCGCCGCTTGATTTCGTCCATGATTTCGACGCGGTTCAGGTTGGCCTTCAACATGATTTTCTCAAGCACGTAGGACTTGCCGGTGAAGACAAACTCGTCGGTGGTGTTGTCCCAGCGGAATGCCTATAATTTCGACGATGTTCTTGTTGCGCCGCACGCGCTTCCCACCGACGCGGGTCTGAATCTGGATTGAAATCGCGTCAAGCGACGGAATCAGCACGCGCGGAATCTCAATCGGCTTGTTCTCAAGCCGGTGCACCAGACTCTGGATTGAATCGGCGTGGAAGGTGGAATAGGTAGTGTGCCCCGTCGCCATGGCCTGGAACAGCACGTACGCCTCTGCACCACGGATTTCTCCCACAATAATGTATTCCGGCCGCTCACGCAACGCTGCCCGCAGCAGGTCGTACATGTCAACCACTCCTGGCGCCTTGACGCCCGCCATAGCGGACTCACCACCGAAACCCTCACGGGTACAGCCGGGAATCCAGTTGGGATGCGGCAGGTTCAGCTCACGCGTCTCCTCAATACTCACAATTTTGTGCTGCCACGGCAGGAAGAGTGAGCAGGCGTTGAGGGAAGTGGTCTTGCCGGAAGCAGTACCACCGACAAACAGCATCGACATGCCGTACTGCATTGCGAGCCAGAAGAAGGCAATCTGCATTGAGGAAAAGGTCTTGAACTCGAGCAGGTCCACCGGCGTGAACGGTTCGTCACGGAAACGCCGGATGGTAAAGGTCGAACCTTTCGTGGAGACCTCACGGCCCAGCGTCATGACGATACGCGAACCATCCATCAGTGTCGCGTCGAGCAGTGGTTCAGCAATCGAGATGTGCTTACCGCAGCGCTGTGCCATGCGGATGATGTATCGCTCCAGCACAAACTCGTCCGTCCAGAGGACATTGGTCCGCAGCGACTCGAAGCGTCGGTGGTAGACGAACACCTCGACGCCGGGGCCGTCGCAAGAAACGTCCTCGATATTCGGGTCGTGCATCATGGTATCAATCAGGCCGTAGCCCACCAGGTCACGCTCGATGTAGTAGTGGATTTTCTCGCGGTTGCTCTTGCGACTCGGAAGCCGGTATGCGTCGAGAATGTCGTCAACCGCCTGATGCAGGAACTCGTCCTGCCCCTCTTCGATGGTTTCGCGACTAATATTCAGCGCCCGCTGGAGCACATCCTGAATGGTCTGCAGGTCCTGTTTCTCCTGTTCGGACGCTTTGGGTTCGACGACATAGTAGAAGCGAGAGTAATCACGCTTGTCGAACAGGATGCGGACGTAGGAGAAGGGTGGCCTTACGGGGTAGGTGTCAAGTTCCTCGAAATCCTCGCCCAACTCGATGTCGTCCATGACGAGGTCATGGATGACGCCCGCCTTCTCAGCCGCCTTGCGGGCCTGCTCCTGCTGCTTGCGCTCCTTGCGCAAGCGCCGTTTGTCACGCCATGAAAGCTGGCTCTCGTCGACCGTTTCCTCGGTCGGCGATAGCATACCGAGAGGGTCTGATTCGGTGTCAATTGAGTCGCCGGCAGCTCCCATCCTTACTCGTCTATCCTGCGGTCAGGGTGACCACTTGGGATGTTGCGTCATACTGCACGACTATATAAGAAGTGCTAGAGTACACTTTCCCCTCTATAGCCGTGGCTGGTGCAAGCGGGAAATCCGCTGTGTATCGACCCCCCACAGGAGCCTTGCTGACCACTTTCAGGCCGGTCTCGGTACCGATTACCGTGTAGAGCACGCCGTGCTCCTCGGTGGCGGCGGGAATACTCAAAGTGGCGTCAATTCCGGGATAGGCACGGACCATCGCGAGCAGCTCCTCAACCAATTGCTGCAGTCGCACGCCCACCTGTTCCACCTCTTCCTGTGCCGTGAAGGTATGGTTGCCCTTCAGCACGTCGGCGACCGCCATGGTCACCGCCGACAGCAGCAGTACTGCCAGCAACGAGGTGTAGATGAACCCTATTTCCTGCGCGCCTGACTCAGCGCAATCCAAACGATACATGCACCGTCCTCTCCATCAGGCGTAGGTCTAGCGAGGTCGTCTGTGTCAGGTAGACCTCGTCATTCTGCAGGTCACGGCTGAATCCCCACTGGGACTGGAAGAAGCCGTAGGTTGCATACTGTGCATCGCCATCCACGACGATACGCAGGCTGTAAGCCTCAATACTCCCGGAATCGCTGCCGCCCTGGTTGCGCAGCGAGAAGTCGAAGTTGGAGGGGCCAGTCATACTGCTCATCTGCGAGCCGCTGTTGTTGTACGAAACTAGGTATATCGACAGCGCATCCACGTTTCCGCTGCCGCGCACCAGCGGGCGGTCCTCGAAGTAGTACCCGCCACCCGGCTCATGCGACAGTACCGCACCGTTGAACAATCGCATCTGGAACTGCCCTGCCGTCGAGCGGTACTTGTAGGAGAGGACATCCTGCATGTAGTAGCGGAACTCGCCAATGGCGGTACCGTTGGCGGCAGCAGCGGTACCGGTCACACCCGCCACGACGGGCGGCAGCGGTCCCAGCCGATTGCCGTCGGTGTCACCGCTCCATACCGTCCCGTTGGGATAAGTGATGGTGACCGTCAGCGTCGCCACGGTTTCGGTCAGGTCCTCGACGCGCAGGATTGTGGCACCCGCTTCCACGTTTCGCGCCGAAAGCTGCGCCCAGGAAACGGTGCTCCAGCAGAGCAGCATGTCTTCCTGCGCCTTCTTCAGCGTGAAACTGCCCGAGCCGAGCGAGACGGTCGAGGTGCGCGAGGCACCCTCACCCTGCAGCAGCACCTGGTCCATGTCAGCGTCCAGGTTGAGTAGGTTGGAGCGCGTCGTCGCATACTGCGCCCACGCCTCGTTGTTCTGGATTTGCGGGATACCCCACGCCAGCATGGTACCTACGATGGTGACCATCATTACCATAATCAGGATGGTACCGATAACCTGGCTTACACCATCCTCGTCGCGAGGCAGGAGCTGGCGCTTCACACCTTCACCACGCGGTGGGGGACTAAAAAGCGTGCGTGCCGAACAGCGCTATAAAAGTCGCTACTGCGCCTCGAGCCAGCGCTCGGCGTCTATCGCCGCCATACAGCCCATTCCAGCCGCGGTCACCGCCTGCCGGTAGCGCGTGTCGACGACGTCCCCCGCCGCGAATACGCCCTTCACAGAAGTCATCGAGTGCTGCTTCCAGAGCAGGTAGCCCGAAGCGTCGGTCTCAAGCTGCCCGCCCAAGAAGCTGGTAATCGGCTTGTGGCCGATGGCGATGAACGCCCCCTCACATGTGAAATCCTCCTCGCTGTCGTCAGCGGTCGAGCGCAGTCGCGCGCCGCGGAAGTCGCCCTCCGCGCCGAGCCAGCCAGTGACTGTGTGGTTCAGCTTCCAGGCGATACGGGGATTGTCGCGGGCGCGCTGCCCCATAATCTGCGACGCGCGCAGCCCCTCACGGCGGTGGACAATCGTCACCTTGGGACAGAAACGGGTCAGGAAAGTCGCCTCCTCCATAGCCGAGTCGCCGCCACCGACAACCATAACTTCCTTGTCGCGAAAGAAGGCGCCGTCGCAGGTGGCGCAGGTCGAAATCCCGCGCCCCTTGTGCACTTTCTCGTTCTCGACGCCGAGCCAGATGGCCTCGGCGCCAGTGGCGATAATCAGCGCCTCCGCCTGCCAGGACTCATCGCCGTTGGTGACCCCGAACGGCCGGTGCGAGAGGTCGACGGAGTCGACGTTGCGGTCGAGGATGCGGGTGCCAAACCGCTCCGCCTGCGCGCGCAGCTGCATCATCATCTCCGGTCCCTGAATACCTTCGGGGTAGCCGGGGTAATTCTCGACATCGCTGGTGAGCATCAGCTGCCCACCGCTGGCGTAACCGGCGAAAAGCAGCGGCTCGAGCATCGCCCGCGACGCGTAGAGCCCGGCGGTGTAGCCAGCCGGCCCGGACCCGATGATAATCAGCTTCTCAACCATTGCTGCGCCAGTCGGGCCGGTGGGTTAAGGTTTCACCCGAAATGGCGCGCGCTGACTATGAAACCGGTGTGCCCCAGCATGCGGTGTTGCGGTCGCAATGATTGCGGTTTCGGCTCCCAGTCACGCTGCAGGTTTTCCAGAACGCGCAGCTCGCCCCACCCTTCGAGCGCCCTCAGAAGCTGCGCCACCTGCGGGGTCGTCGGGAGGTACGCCACCAGCCGCCCGCCGGGGGCGAGCGACGCGGCGGCCCAGCCGACCAGCTCCCACGGTTGCGGCAGGTCTAGCGCAACAGCGTGGCATTCGCGGGGATCAGTTTCGGGCGTCAGCGATTCCGGGATGACCTCGACCAGCGCCGCGTGCGGGCTGCGTTGCAGGTTGCGCTCGAGCACCTGTCGATGCGCCGGCCGCGGCTCGAAGCTCGCGACTCGCCCATCGGGGGCGACCGCACGCGCCAGCGCCAGCGTCAGCCCGCCCGAGCCGCCACCCGCCTCGACCACGCTGTCACCCGGCTTCAGGGCAAGCGCCCACGTTATCCACGCCAGGTCGCGCGGCAGGATTACCTGCGGACCGCGCGATAGATTCGCTTCGAGGTCGGGCAGCGTCGGCTCGAACAGCCGCGCAGGGGTGCCGACCAGGTCGAACTCCTCGCCGAGGGGGGCGGCGCGCAGCACCGCCGAGCGGAAACTGCCCAGCCCAGGCAGCTCCTGTTTCTCAGCATCGAGGTTTACAAGGTGCGTTTTTCCCTGCGCCAGCAGTAGCCGCCAGTTCGCCATGCGGGGTCAGCTGCCGCGGTATTAGAGCCCTAGCTGCACGGCGACCTGCTCGTCGGCCACGGCGAGGAATTGCTCTTCCGCGTCGAGGGGGACAGTCGCGCCCGCCGCGATGGCGTGGCCGCCGCCGATGCCGCCGCACTTGCCGGCGGACTGCGACATGACCTCGGCCAGGTTGAGCCCGCGCTCGATGAGCTCGGGCGTCGCGCGCGAAGAGATAATCAGCTCGCCGCCGCGTGGCGAAAGGCCGATGGCGGGCAGCGAGCGGTCGAGGAAGTAGCCCAGCGCCAGCCCGCAAATCGTGCCTTTCAGTGCCGGCTCGCTGGTGCTAAAGTGCTGGATGGCGTTGCGCCGCTCGAATTTCGCCGCGCTGAGCAGCGCGAGCAGCTGCTTGCGTTGCACCAGTTCATGCGCCTCCGCACGGCCACGCGCCGCCGTCGAGCCGAGCAGCAGCGCAATCCCGGTCGAGGTGTCATCCTGCCGGCCGCTGGCATCGACCAGCGACGCCAGCTCAGAGACGGTACAGCCCCACTCCGGCAACTGATAGCTGGGCGCGAAAAGCTGCTCACACTGCTCGCTCCCGGCGCCCTGCTCGAGCAGCTTCAGCGCCAGCCAGTCTGCCAGCCGCGCCGCCTCCTCGCCCGCGAGGCCATCCAACGCCACGGTGGGGTCGAGACCGATTTCGCGCAGCGCCTCTTCCGCCGCAGTGGGCTGTCCGGAGACACCGACAAGGTACGGCTCGAGCGACTCAGCCAGCGCCTCGGCCAGGCTCGCTCCATGGAGCGGAAGTTTCTGCTTTTCTTTTAAATAATTATCTTCGGTAGCTATATTGGAGATTTCGAGGTTCCAGCCCTTCCATCCACCGGTCATCTGGCGGTCGCCGCAGGCTCCCGCCAGCGCGATGGGGGCGAGGTCACGATTCGCCTCGTCCAGCGTTAGCGCCAGAGCGAAGGCAACGCTCGCGGCGGACGCCTCGCAGTTGCCGTCAACCCCAGCCTTGTGGGCATTCAGCTCGAGGACGTTGCCGGGAACCTCGCCTTGCGGTAGGTGGTGGTCAACCACCAACGCTGGCGCCTCGAGCTGCGCCAGCAGGTCCATGTAGCCCGACCCGAGGTCGGTGAAGAGCACCAGCGCGGGCGCCTCGCGGTTCAGCCGCTCGATGACGCTGGGCGCCAGCGAGAGGACATTGCTGAGGTGGAAACGCTTCCCGAGCCGCAGCAGCGTCTGCACCAGGATAGCCGACGAAGTCAGCCCGTCGCAGTCATAATGGCCGATGATGCGTACCGGCTGCTCGATTTCCCGCAGGCGGTCAGCCAATGGTTGCGCCGCTTCCGCCAGCGGCTGCGGCATCGCCGCGGCGGGGTTCACCCGACCAGCAGCTTGGCGTTGGCGAGCGTGTATTTCCAGTCGTCCGGTAACACGCTGTTACGCTTGTAGTAGCGCACCAGCCGCAGTATCTTCGACTCGGTGAGCTGCAGCGCCCGCCGGTTGTGGACGTCCTTGCGGTTGGACTCCAGATGCTCGCCCAATCGCACCGCCTTGCGCATCAGGTTCGATAAATCCTCAGGGAGGTCAGGTGCCAGGCCGGCATCGCGCACCATAGCCGCGACCGCCTTGCCGGTCGCCAGCTTGACGCTCGGAATGCCGTGCGAATCGCGCAGATGGAGACCTATTTCGGCCGTCGAAAATCCCTCTTTCGAGAGCTTGCCCACCAGCTCCTCGACCTCTTTCGGTTCGGGAGCCCAAGCAGGGTGCTCGCTGCGGGGCAGCGCGCTGGAACTGGAACGGCCTTTCCGTCGAGCGTAGATTCGTGCCATAGCTGGAATGTGGGCGGCAGTTAACCCTCTATTAAAAGACTCACACCGCGTAGCCGTAACTCCAGTAGAAAGCAAGCTCATCGTCAGCGTAGACACGATAGCAGAACCAGTCAATCCAGCGGTAATGGGTGCTGCTGATGATGGATTCGGGGATGCTGGCGCTGCCGGTCGCCTCCGGGAAGGCGAGGTTCACCAGCGAGAGGCTACGGTCAGCCGAGATGTTCTCGTTGAACTCGTCCCGGTTTTCCCACGTCCAGAGATGGTCGTTCTGCTCCGTAAAGAGCACGCGCCAGCCAAGGTATTCCAGCTCCATCGCGGCCGGGTCGATGACGCCCTGCGCCAGCCCGTCGGCGTCGCGCGTCGCGATTAGCCCGGAGTAGGCGTCGACCCGTCGGGTGCGCTTGATATCGTTCGCCTCGAAGAGTTCGCCATCCGCGTGCGTGCTGCCCCAGAATGCGACGGCGATGGTTGGCTCGCGCACGTGGTAGCTGTAGCCAGTCTCCGACCGCTCCATGTGGTCGATGCGGTCGCGCAGATCGACCGCGGCCGAGACTCCCGACAGCACGAATAGCGCCGCCACCAGCGCCGCCCGACCACGACGGGATGGCAGCTCACGCAGCAGCATCTCGGCGCCCGGTCCGACTAGTAGCAACATCCCAACCAGCAGCAGGTAGACGAGGTAAATCCGGTCGAGGATAACGTAGGCGCCGAGCGCCAGCCACGCCAGCGCCAGCCATGTCGCCAGCGCCGGGCGCCCCTGCTGGAGCGTGCCGCCCGCGCCGAGCAGTGCCAGCAGCAGCAATGGCCCGCCGAGCAGTCCATAATGCACCGCGAGGTTGGCGAACCGCACCGGCAGCGTTTCGCCCTCGAAAAGGTAGATGCTGAAGAGCCCCTCAGACGGGGCGTAGAGCGTGCCGCCGAGGTAGGTGAGGTAAGCGAGGTAGAGGCCAATCCCGGTGCAGAAGGCGACCCCCTGACGCGCTGCACGTTCGCGGTCGAGCGCGCGCGCCTGCCAGCGGCTGAGCGCCGCCGCGAGCGCGAACGCCAGCAGGAAGCCCGGCAGCAGTAACCCCATGCGGTGGACCGCCGGCAGCGCCAGCCCCAGCGCCAGCCCCAGCGCGATGAGCCGTGCCGGATGGCGGCCGTAGCGGCGATGCTGGCTGCGCAGCAGCGCCCAGAGGAAGAGCGGCAGCACCACCACCATCAGATAGCGCAGCGAAAGCCGCCAGAGCGCGAAAGTGATGAAACGCGGCGCGACCGCGAACGAGAGCGCCGCCAGCCAGCGCGCTGCGGGCGAGACGCCCAACTCGCCCGCCAGCAGCCACATCCCAGCCACGCCGAGCAGCGAGATGGCGAGCGAGAGCAGCAGCGCCGACCCCTCGAAGCCGAACCCCGTGGTTTCCTCGAAGGCGGCGGTCAGCGCCAGGTGGCCTGACGGGGAAGTTCCGGGGTAGAGCCCGAAATACGCCGCGGGATGGAATAGCCACACCATCGCGCCGGCATCGCGCAGCGACGCAATCTGGACGAAATACTCGAAACTGTCGCTGCCGGTCGGGCGAGGCGTCAGGGGCCAGCGTAGTAGCAGCGTCACCGACACGAGGAGTGCGCCCGCAATTCGGGAGAGAGGCCGACCCATGGCGGTGCAGCCAGCGCGTGCTAAAAGCGGCTGCTGCACCGCGCAGCCTTTCTGGTGGCTGACGGTGACCAACGGCTGCTACACTTCTCAATATCATTATATAGGGCAAGCCGTCCTCGAGGGTGACCTTATCGGAGGTTACGGTTGGCTCTTCGAAATATACGTAATTTCGGACTGATTTTCGCATTGCTTTCAGCCGCACTCTTTACGGGCGGAAGCGTTTTCGGGTATTCCGGAGGCGGCGACACCGGCGGCGATGACTGGGCTGCCGGGGTGATGGTGGAGGGCTGCAGCTGCCACAACCTTGAGCAGAGCGGCACCGGCCTCTGGTCGCTCGAGGGCTTTCCGGCGCGCTACGGGCCCGGGACGGTCTACAACCTAACGCTCACGATTGCCGATTCCGGCGTCACCAACGCTGCCGACCCGGCGGCGGTGGGCGGCTTCCTGCTGCGCGTCACCAACGGCAGCTTCGCCGGCGGCGATGGTTTCTGGACCGGCGATAGCGGCCGCCTGCTCTCGCACAACGCCGACTCGAACGACCGGCGCAACTGGACCGTGACGTGGACCGCACCCGACGAAGGGACGGGAGACGCGGTGCTGACCGTCTACTTCAACGTCGTCAACGGCGAAAACGGCAACGATGCTGGCGATGGCTGGACCCGGCTCGTGGCAGTCTCGCTCGGGACCCCGCAGGCGCTGGAGGACGAGAAGGGCATCCACGAGCTGGGAGTCAGCCTGAAACAGTACTGGATTGGCCTGATTGGCATCGCCATCACGCTGGTCTTCGTGCTGCTGGCGTACATCGTACTACGAGGGGGGAGTGCCAATTACCGAGGTTAACGAAATCCTCGAGCAGGTCGCCAGCGGCGAGCTGACGCAGGCGGACGCGCAGAAGCTGCTCGGCACCCGCGGTGACGAGCAGCTCGGTGCAATTCGGCACGAGACGCCGGCGCCGGAGCAGCTCTCGATTTTCGCGATTATCATGCTGCTGATGGTGGTGCAGCTGCTCTACGACGCGCTCTTCATCTTCGGGCTGATTGAGGGATGGGACCAGACTTTCCTCTCATTCATCATCGGTATGGCGATGCTGACGTTCGGGCTGATGCTCGACCTCTACCGCCGCAGCTTCCTGCCCGACGTACTCGAAACCAAGCGCCGTCGCGACAAGGTCGTGCCGCGGCTGGAGCGATAGATGCCGGTCACACGACGCAATTTCCTGAAAGGCGCCCTCGCGCTTGCCGGCAGCGGCATGGGCGGTGCACTCTCGGTGCCAGCGCTGATGACGCTGCTGCCGCCACCCGTTGTCCGTTGCAACTCGGACGAGGCGTACGACACTCTGCTCTTCAAGGAACGGGAGCCGGGCACGTGGTACGAACCGCTGGCTGGCAAGGTGGCACGCAAAGAGGACTTTGTGTTGAACCAGGCGGCGATGGTGACCTGGGCGCCGAAGGAACTGGAGCAGGAGCTAGGAACCTGCGAAATCGTGCTGACGCTAATCAAGCTGCCGGCCGAGGAGGCAATGATTCAATGGGGTATCTCCGACGATGGGGGCAACGCGGTAATGATGGCGTACCACACCTACAAGTGCCCGCACCTCTGCTGCAAACCAGTCTTTATGAAAGAGGGACTCAGCAGCCTCAGCGGCGGCACCTACGAGAACATGTTCCTCTGCCCGTGCCACTTGAGCCGCTTCGACCCGCTCTCGATTGTCGAGACTACCGACGAGCTGGGACGCAAGGTAATGGTCGCCGAGCTGGTCGAGGGGCCGGCGCCGTACGGGCTGCCGATTGTGCCAATCATCGAACGCGACGGCGAGCTTATAGGGCGAACTGATAAACTGGAGTGGCTGAAATACTGCGGACAGGGATGAGAACGACAATAGCGGCTGCAACCGCCCTCGCGCTGCTCGCGCTGGCCGGGAGCGCCCGCGCTGAAACGCCGCTGCTGGAGGAGTTCATGCGCGACTACACCTTCCTGCTGATTTTCCTCTCGCTGGTCGGCGCAGTGATCGGCTTCGCCTTTCTCTGGATGACCGGGGCGCTGCCGCAAGTGCTGCTGTCGACCTGGACCTGGCTCGACGAGCGATTCGCGCTGCGGCGCTACGCCAGCCTGGCGCGGCGCGAATACTACTCGGTGGTCTTCACGCTGCTGCCATCGAGTGGACGCACCTTCCCGCAGTCGCACACCGAGCGGTACAACGTCAAGGCGGTCTGGTACTGGTACCCCTTCTACTGCCTCGGCGGGCTTTCGTTTCTGGCGTTCATCATCCTGACTATTACCGGCATCTATCTCGGTTTCTACTACGTCCCTGACGGCGATTTCGTCGAGGGCGCTGACGGCGAGATGACCTCCGGAGCGTACGAGTCTATGGAACTCATCATGACCGAGGTGAGCTTTGGCTACATCATGCGTGCGGTGCACCACTGGGCGGCACACTTCATGGTCGCAGCGGTGTTCCTGCATATGATGCGGGTCTACTTCGTGGGGGCGTATCGCAACCCGCGCGAGCTGAACTGGATTCTGGGGTCCATCCTGCTGATGGTGACTATTTTCTTTGGCTATACCGGCTACCTGCTGCCGTGGGACGAACTCGGTTTCGCCGCCGGCTCAATCGGCCTTGAGATGGCGACCTCCATCCCGGCCATGGGGCCGCCGATGGCACAACTCGTCTTCGGCGGGACGCAGCTCACCGGCACCACCGTGCTGCGGATGTACTGGCTGCACGTCTTTGTGCTGCCCGCCGTCGGCATCGCGCTGATGGTACTGCACATGGCGCTGGTCTGGATACAGGGCGAGGCGGAGCCGCACTGATGGCCGACGACACCGGGAACCTGATTGGCGAATACCAGCAAGAGCGGCAGGCGGAGGACGCTGCCGAGCGCATCGGGCGCAGGACCGAGTTCACGCGAGAAACGCCGCGGCAGGCGCACTCGGTGCTCGAGGCGTCGCACGTCAAGGGCGAGCCGCTCTACCCGCACGAACTGGTGCGCGACAGCGTGCTGACGCTCTACGTCACCTCCATCCTCTTCTTCTTGGCGGCGTTCATTCCGCCGCCGCTGCACCGCGCGGCCGACCCCGCCGCCGCGACCGCCTTCCCGCCGCCGCTGCCGGACTGGTACCTACTCTGGGCGTTCGGCTGCCTGAAGGTGGCGTGGGACATCGAGTTCACCATCCTGGGCCACCACTTCTTCCTGATGACTGCCAAGGTCTGGGGAACGCTGGTGCAGGGGATGATTATCGGTATGGTCGTCGCGGTGCCATTCATCGACCGCGCGCTGGGCTACCTGATTGACCCTGGGCCGAAGGAGGGGATGATGGACGTCCTCAACTCCGGCCACGCACGCCGCCCCATCGAGGACCCCGTGCGCGCCGCGATTGGCGTCTGGGGGCTCGCCTTCGTCGTGATGCTCTCAATATATTCCATCAACGCCAACATCGTGCTCTACTACCCTGCCGTCACGACCGCCGTGCTGGCGGGGGTGACACTGTGGGGGCCGCTGGCGTGTGCCGGGCTGACCTATCTCTGGCTCGACCGGCGGCGCGCCGAAGGCGCCCGCCCGCAGAGCGACGAAGAGCGCTTCGACCTGTACCGCAACGGAATTACCAGCCGCCGTACGCAGCGCATCTACGAGTTCAAGCTCAACCGCTGCTACCAGTGCGGCCTCTGCGACGACATCTGCCCGGTGCGCACCAACGAGGGCGAGGAGGAGCTGAATATCATCTTCAACACCTTCCAGAACGAGCACGATGGCGTCGCGATGTGGTCGTGCATCACCTGCGGCATGTGCACCGCCATCTGCCCGCAGAACATCGAATACGTGGATTACGTCCTTGAGCAGCGCGCAATTGCACTGCAAGGAGCCGCAACATGAGTCGCACCGAACCCTACGCCCGCACCATCCCGCACCCGCTCTTCGAGCGCATGATAATCAACGACGCCAACACGCCCGACGAAGCGCCGTGGAAGCCCGAGCGGCAGCACGAATACGGCTACTTCCCCGGCTGCGTCGACTTCATGGACGTCGAAGTCAAGTTCTCGCACCTGAACAAGGGCGATGCCGACCACGCCTCGATTGCCGCCGCGGCTATCAAGCTGATGAACGCCGCCGGTATCGATCCGCTGATTCTCGACATGAACTCGTTCAAGTGCTGCGGCCACGACCAGCTCTGGCAGGGGCAGCTCGAGGTCTTTGACGAGCTGAAGGCGCACAACCTGCGCCGCATGCAGGAGAGCGGCATCCGCACCCTCGTCGTCACCTGCGCCGAAGGCTACCGCACCTTCGCGGTCGACTACGACCTGCCCGGCCAAGGCATCCAGGTCGAGCACATCACGCAGACGCTGCGCGGGCGCGGTCTCAAGTTCAAGTCGCCCGAACCGGTGCGCGTCACCTTCCACGACCCGTGCCGGCTCGGCCGCATGATGGGCGAATACGACGCACCGCGCGAGCTTATCCAATTGGTGGACGGCGCCGAGATGGTCGAGCTGGAGAACAGCCGCGAGAAGGCGCTCTGCTGCGGCGTTTCGTCGATGATGTATTGCAATGACGCGACCAAGGCGGTGCGTAAGAAGCGGCTGGACCAAGGCACCGACGCCGAAATCCAGGTGATGCTGGGCGGCTGTCCCAAGTGCTACATGCATATGCAATGTCTGCTCAACGAGGAGCGCATGGACCCCGGTGAACACAACCACTCGTTCGAGATGCTGGACCTGATGCAGTTCCTCTCCGCCTGCCTTGTCGAGGAAGCCGCCTGATGGCTGCTGGCATCGACCGACAATACCTCTCCGCCTGGAAACAGGCCGCGACCCACTCCGGTGACAGCGAGCCGGTGCAAATCTGGACGCAGGACGGTACCTACGACGGCCTCGACTCGGGCAAGCTGGGCATCTGGGGCACCGTCGTCGGCGTCGATTTCGACATGTGCATCGCCGACGGGGCGTGCATCGACGCCTGCCCGGTCGACGTCTACGAGTGGATTGATTCTCCCGGCCATGCCGCGTCCGAGCGCAAGCCGTTCATGCCGCGTGAACCGGATTGCATTGTCTGCCGCGCCTGCGAAGAGGTCTGCCCGGTTGACGCGGTGCTCATCACCGCCCCGGACGACGTCGAAGCGGCGATGGCGGGCGCGGCGTCCGCGCCCGCCCCGGTCATCGCGGAAGCGGCCGTCACCGAGGGCAAAGCCCTAGCCGAGGTCATCGCGTCGGCGGCTCCGGCAGTCGCGGCGCCAGCGTGGGAGCCGAAGCCCGATATCTGGCTCCAGCGCATGAAGGAATCGCTGGCGGACGCCGACCTGCCCGATACCGGCATGGCAAAGGCGAAGCCGCTCTTCAAGGAAATCCGCAAGGAGACGCTCGACTCGCTCTCGCGCGGCAAGGAGTTCATCGCACTGGTGCACAACGACAAGTGCATCGGCTGCACGCAGTGCGTCTATTTCTGCAACTTCGCGTCGATTGACATGATTGGGTGGGAACTCGAAACACGCACCGACGCGTTCGAATCGAAGAAAGCGCTGATTGTCGAAGATACCTGCACCGGCTGCACGCTCTGCGTCTTCGCCTGCCCCGTGGAAGCCATCACGATGGAAGCGCGGGCGTAAGCGCATGCCCGACGGCAACGGCGACAACGCCGGCGAGCCGGACGATCACGCAAGCGCCAGCCCACCCACAGCGCCGCCCGACAACCTGCGGCTGCGCTACGGCATCGTGGCCGTGGTCTGGCTGCTGGTGCTGGGGCTCGCAGGGCTCGCCACCCGCGCCGGCGACCCCGGCTTCGGGCAGGCGTCATTCATCCTGCTCGGCACGCTGCTGACCTGGGTCGTGCTGCGCGCCTGGCCGCCGCCGGCGGTCGAGCCGCCGCCAGCCGAGATTGTCATCGAGACGCCGATTGACGCTCCCGAGTGGGGCATCAGCGAGAACGGCTACCGGCGGCTGACCTGGGCAACGATGATACTCGCCACCGGCTGCGTTGCGGTCTTCCTGGAATGGCTGATACAGGCGCGCTTCGCCGCCGCGCTGGGGATGCTGCTGCTCGGCAGCGTCATCGCGGTCCTGCCGCTCGTCATCCCGGTGCGCGAGACCGAGGCGACTATCCAGCGCCTTGCGGAGCGCAAACGGCGCAAGGCGTGGCGCCGGCGCGAGCAATAACCCTAATCACCCGGCCCGCTGGCGCACCATGCAGGAGCTGCTGGAAGAGGCACTCGCCACGCTGGTCCCGTCTGACGCGGAGCAGGCGGCTGTCGCGGCGCTCTGCGACTCGCTGCTAGCGCGCGCCCGCAAGGCGGCGCCGGACGGCGTCGAGCCGCTGCTGGTCGGCTCGGTCGCGAAGGGGACCTGGCTGCCGGGCGCCGATATCGACCTGTTCCTGCGCTTCCCGGAAGGCGCGGACCTGAAGACGGAAGGACTGGCGCTGGCGCGCGCGGTGCTGCCCGACGGCGAGGAGCTCTACGCACAGCACCCCTACCTGCGCGGCTCGGTCGAGGGGTACAGCATCGACGCAGTCCCCTGCTTCGCCATCAGCGACCCGACGCAGCCAGCGTCAGCGGTCGACCGCACGGTGTTCCACACCTCGTGGGTACACGATAATCTCACCGACGCACAGCGCAACGATGTGCGGCTCGCGAAACGCTTTCTCGCAGTCGCAGGCGCCTACGGGGCGGCAGCGGCCGTCGGCGGTTTCTCGGGTTACCTGGTCGAGGTGCTGGTACATCGCGCCGGCGACTTCCCCGCCTTCGTGGAGAAAGTCGCCAGCTGGCGGCCGCCGGTCGCGCTGGGCGCGGTGCCGGGAGCACCGGAGGCGGAAATCACACTCCCCGACCCCGTCGACCCCGGCCGCAACGTCGCCGCCGGCGTGATGCGCGACGGGCTGGCGCGCGCGGTGCTGGCGGCGCGACAATTTCTGGCGGAGTCGACCGCGGACGCGTTCGTCGTCGGGGCGGCAGAGCGCAAGCCGCTCGGCTGCGTCACGACGGTCGTACTACCGCACCCCGGCGGCGTCGAGGAGACAGCGCTGCCGCACATCCAGCGGCAGGGGCGCAAGCTAGTGCGCGCGCTCGAGCCGTTCGGCGTGCTCGGCAGCCACTGCTCGCTCGGCAACGAGGGGTTCATTGTACTCGAGACCGCCGTAGTGGAGCTGCCCGAGCGGCAGCTCCACCGCGGTCCGGCGGTGTGGGACGCAGGCGCGTTCGAGTTCCTGGCGGCTTATCCGCAGGCACCGCTGCGCGACGGCCGCTTCTGGGCGCTGAAGCCACCGCGGCATCTCGACATCGCCAGCGCGGTGCAGGCGCTGCTGCCGAAGGCACGCGTGGTCGAGGGGCTCGCCGATGGGGCGGAGCCGTTGCCGGCCGCCTGACGCGGTGCGCGAACCGACTTAACCGGCGTCCCGCTCCGCAGCGTATGGGCAAGGAAGTCATAGTCTCGCGCGAGGGCAATATTGGCCGCGTCACGGTCAACCGGCCCGAGCAGCTCAACGCGATGAACGCGGCGGCGCGCAGCGCAATCGCCGCGGCCTTCGAGCAGTTCGGTGCTGACCCCGAAGTGCGCGTGATTATCCTCGCCGGCACGGGCGAGAAATCATTCATCGCCGGCGCCGACCTCGGCGAGTTTGCTGCCAGTGGCGAGCTCGACCCGGAGCAGATGCGTGACGAGTGGCGCATGACTGACGTCGCCGCAAGTTGCCCGACACCGATTATCGCGATGGTCGACGGCTTCTGCCTCGGCGGCGGAATGGAGTTGGCGATGGCGTGCGACCTGCGGGTGGCGAGCGACCGCTCGCGCTTCGGGCAGCCGGAAATCAACCTCGGCATCCTCCCCGGTGCGGGCGGCACCCAGCGGCTGCCGCGGCTTGCGGGCGAAGGGCGCGCGCTGGAGCTGATGCTTACCGGCCGCATGATTCTGGCCGAGGAAGCAGAGCGCTACGGCATCGTCAATTTCGTCTGGCCGGCGGAGGAACTAGAGGCGCGCACGGTCGAGCTGGCGGAGCAAATCGCTTCGAAGCCGGCGTTCGCCGCCGAGCGAATCAAGCGCGCAACGCGCAGTGGGCTGCCACTGGCGGAGGGGCTGCGGAACGAGCAGGAACTGTTCGCCGAATGCTTCAACTCCCCCGACGGGAAAGAGGGCGTCGCCGCCTTCCTCAAGAAGCGGAAGCCGCGCTTCAACCGCTAACCGTGGCGAAACCGCACGGCCGCGAGTCGCAAGCAAAGCGCGCGGCGCGGGCGCGAACCGTGCTCGCGGGGCTGCGGCACGAATACCCGCAAGCGGAGTGCGCACTGCTCCACCGCGACCCGTTGCAACTGCTGGTCGCCACCATCCTCTCGGCGCAGTGCACCGATGAGCGGGTGAACATGGTCACGCCGCCGCTGTTCCGCAAGTATCCCGATGCGGCGGCGTTCGCCACCGCCGACTTCGCCGAGCTGGGCGAAGTCATCCACTCGACCGGCTTCTTCAACGCCAAGGCGCGGCACATCATCGGCGCCTGCAAAGCCATCATCGAGCGCCACGCCGGCGAAGTGCCGCGCACGCTTGACGCGCTGGTGGCGCTACCGGGCGTCGGGCGCAAGACCGCCTCGGTCGTGCTGGGCGTCGCGTGGGGGCTGGTGGAGGGCGTCGTCGTCGACACACACGTCCACAGGCTGACACGCCGACTGGGGCTGTCGCACGGCAACGGCCCGGAGGCGGTCGAGCGCGACCTGATGGCGCTACTGCCACAGGGAGACTGGATTGAGTGGTCGGACCGGCTCATCTGGCACGGCCGGCGGGTCTGCGACGCGCGTCGGCCGCGCTGCTCGGCCTGCTTCGCCGAAGGCATTTGCCCGCAAGTCGACGTGACGCGCCGGGCACAGGTATAACAGCGCCGCGCCGCTGCCGGCGAAGATGGCTGACTGGGACGGACGTTTCCTCGGACTAGCGGCGCACATCGCCGGCTGGAGCAAGGACCCCTCGACGCAGGTGGGGTGCGTCATCGTCGGCCCCGACAGGGAGGTGCGCAGCACCGGCTTCAACGGGCTGCCGCGCGGCATCGCCGATACCCGGGAGCGGCTGGAGGACCGCGAGCTGAAATATCCGCTAATCTGCCACGCTGAGGAGAACGCCATCATGCACGCGGCGCGCATTGGCATCTCGCTCAAGGGGTGCACCGTCTACGTCACGTGGTCACCCTGCACCCGCTGCGCGCGGTCACTGATACAGGCGGGCGTCAGCGAAGCAGTCTATCCCGCCAGCGCCGAAGTGCCCGAGCGCTGGGCCGGAGACTTCACGCTCGCGAAGGATATGCTGGTCGAGGCGGGCGTCACGTTACGCGCCGCTTAGTCTTTCCCGAGCAGTTCCTCGATGCGCTTCAGGTGTTCGACGCCGGTATCGTCCTGGATGTTCTGCGTAATCAGGTCGCGCACGCGTCCCGGGTCGGGGACGCCGTAGAGCGAGTCGCGCGGGTCCTGCGTCGCGCGGCGCGCCGAGCGGCGGCTACCGCCCGCCAGACCGGCGGCGAAGCCTTTCGCTTCACCACCCACCGCGGCAATCATCAGCGCCTCGTCGGTGCCGGTGCCGAGGCCGGATCCGGTTACCGGCACGACGGTGCCGAAGCCGAAGATGCGACCGAACAACGACTGCATGAGCTTGATGTCCTCGATGTGGTTGTAGCGCACCTGCCGCTCGTGCTTGCTCAACCCGAGGAAATCCTGGTGCATCGCGATGCGGATGTCGGTCAGGTAATAGGTGAAGCTGCGGCGATACTGGTCGACAATCACCATCCCGCCCCCGCCGACCAGCAACGTCAGCAGCGGGATGAACCATGTACCGAACGCCATCGTGTCGCCTTCGGCCTCGCCGATTTTCCAGAAGTGTAGCACCATCACCCCGATGCCGAACAGCGCCAGCCCTCCGTAAAGCCGGAAGATGTCACGGCCGCCGTTATCGAGGAACAGGTAGCGCGCCGCGAAGCCGATGGCTAGCAGCGCCAGTGACCAGATGATAGATGCAGCGACCACTTCGTTAATTACTGAAATACCAATCAGGAAACTGTAGAACGGTACCTGGCTGAACCAGTCCTGGCTGAAGAAGCGGTGGATGACGAAGCCCCACACCAGCAACAGCAGGAAGACGAAATAGAGGTGCAGGAACGAGAGCGGGTGTGGCTGCGCCTTGAGTTTCATCTCCTCGTTGCGCATCAGAGTGAAGCGGGCCATCGTCCCAGATTGTTTCACAGAGCATATAAGATTAAATGTAGCCAAAAGCTGGGTTGCGCCCCATGAAGAACTGCGGCACCTGTGGAGCCCCCGTTGCCGATGCGGTCGAGAAGTGCTTCAAGTGCGGCTCACCCATCCAGTCTGCCAAGGACGGTCCGAAGCTAATGCAGAAGTTCACGAAGGGGAAGACCGTGAAACGCGTCCGCGGCAAACCGCTCCGCAAGCGACCCCTCAAGGCAACCCGCAAGCGCAAGGCAACCGCCGAGGAGCGGCAGCTGAAGAAGCTGGCCGGCGGCGACGAAGGGGCGGTCGCCGCGCGCATCCTACGGGAGCTGATTGACGAAGGCGCCATCGGCAAGGCTAAGGCCGCCTCGGCCGAGAAACTGGTCGGCAAACTGGGCGCTGCGCTGCCGCCGTCGCAGCCGAAGCCGGAGCCAGCAGCAGAGCCGGCGCCGGAAGCGGCCGACCCGAAGCTAGCGCGGCTGAAGGAACTGGGGGCGCTGCGCGATTCGGGCATCTTGACCAAAGCAGAGTTCGCAACGCTCAAGCAGCAGATAATTTCGGGGGAGTAGCGACCGCCCAGATGCCTGCCAACACCGCCGCGCCTCCCAGCAGCTCGGGCCAACCGGGCTGTTCGCCGAAAATCGCGAGCGCCAGAAGGCCAGAGCCGACCGGCTCCGCCAGCAGCGTCACGGTCACGACAAACGCCGGCAGGTAGCCGAGCGCCCAGTTCTGGAGCGTGTGCCCGAGAAGCGTCGGCACCAGTGCCATCAGCCCGAAGAGCAGGTATTCGCGCTGCGACAGCCCCTGCCATGCATCCCCAGCAGCGAAGACCGCGCTCCACAGCGCCAGCGCGCTGAAGGCGTAGACCACGAGCGCGTAGTCGGCCAGCCCGACCGTCTGCCGCAGCGAGCGGCCGCCAAGATAGTAGGCACCGGCGAGCAGCCCCGAGACCAGCGCGAGCGCGTTGCCGTGCAGCGTCCCAGGGTCCTGCAGCAGGTCTCCGCCGAGTAGCAGCAGCATCCCGGCCAGCGCCAGCGCCAGCCCGCGCTGCGCCTGCCGGGAGAGCGTCTCACCCAGCACCACCGCCCCGATGGTGGCGACGAAGACGGGATGGCAGGTCGCCAACAGCACCGCCGCGGCGACCGAAGTCGCCTTTACCGCGGCGAAGAAGAAACCGAAGTGCGCGCCGAGGACCAACCCGATAAGCGCCATGCTCGCCAGCTCGCGGCGCGTCAGCCGGCGCAACCCGGCAGCGCGGTTCCAGAGTAACGGCGGCAGGAACAGCAGCGTCGCGAACGCCTGGCGGTGCGCGGCGGCGACCAGCGGACTGCTATCGCTCCAGCGGATGAAGATGGCCGAGAGCGAAATCGCGACCATCGCGACCCCAAGCGCGAGATGCGGCAACCGCTCCTTCATGCTGTCTCCATCTTAAATATTGGTCGTTGATTAAAAAAAATTGTTAGCGCCATCAGCCGTGCCGGCCGCACCAGGTGCCGCCGCGCCGACGCGGGTGGGTCATACCAGCCCGGCGCGAGCGCGGGCGCGACCGATTCTAGCGCCGGTGCCGCCAGCTTGGTGCCACAAGGACGGCAGCGGTAGCCCACGTCGCGACCGGCCGAGTGGGTGCGCGCGCCGCATTCGGGGCAGACGGGATTGGGCGGCTTGCGCTGTCGCGGCGCGAGCGCGATGACGCGCAGCTTCTCCAGCTTCAGCACCCCCGCCTCGAAGCTGCCGCACACCTCGAGCTCGTCGTCCGGCACGAGCATGTCCACAACGTGGCGGAAATCACCCGACGGCTCGAAGGCGGCGCACTCGAGTTCGCCGCCTTCGTGCGCGAAGCCAAAGAAACGGTGGCCGCCGCGGCGCGATTGCGCTGCGGCGGCGACGGTGCCGCTGAGTCGCACGCTCGCCCCGCCCTCGGCCGGCAGCGCCGTCGCGTAGTGGTCGTCAGTGGCCTGATTGGTCTGCCACAGCAGCCAGCGCTCCGGCTGCTCGGGACCGAGTGCAGCGAAGCCCGCGGTGAGCGGCGCGGGCTCGAGCCCGCGCAAGCCCCACAGCACGGGACAGGGCGAGTGTGGCACCATCGCCGGGCTCCCATCGGGGTCGCGGCAGCCGAATGTTTTTTCGACCGCGGCAACCGCGGTGACCGACTCGGCGGAAATCTTGCGCGGCGTGCCCCAGCGGTCGCGCTCGCGGTAGCCAAGCAGCTCCCAAGTGCAGCGCAGGGCGACGCCGCCACTGCGGGGCGACCACGCCAGTGCGCACGTGGCGCCCGCCAGTCCGCGGCCGCCATTCAGGCCGGCGTGTGCGGAGCCTTCCAGCGCTTCGCGCAGCTGCGTGTCGCGCACGATTCCGCGCACGCCCTGCCAGTAAAGCCCCTCGGGCGGTCGCGTCTCGCTGACGATGACCCCCGGCTGCGCCGACGGTCGCGCCTCCGCGCGCATGATAGCGAGCACGCGCTCGAGCAGCGCTTCGGCATCCAGCGCGGCCGGCACCGCTTCCGCGTGCGCGAATACTGGCCCGCCCGGCAGTTCGCCGACCTGCATTTGCTCCCCCGCACCGCGGCCGAAGGCGAGCGCGACGGCACCGTTGCCGCGCGTCTTCCACGGGACGTCGGGGTTGAGCCGCACCAGCCGCGGCGGCCCAATCAGGTCGAAGTCGGGCAGCAGCTCCTCGATAACCCGCAAGGCGACCCATGTCGTGCAGCCGCCGTCGAGCGAATCGGTGTCATCGATGCCGACGTGGAGCATCAGTCGCGCGCCAGCCCTTGCCGCGCCTCGTCCAGGAACGGCGCGACGTCGACGCCCGCGTCGGCCGCCAGCAGCAGCGCCTCGGTCGCGGGGCGGATTCCGTAATGCGCTTTCTGCCCCCGGTTCACCTTGCGGATGACCTCGCGCTGCGAGTCGCCGGTCGCCTCCGCGACCGCGGCGACGACGCGGTGGAACAGGTCGGGCGCATCGTCGGCGGGCGGTGGTGCGACGGCGGGCACCGGTTCTTCGGCCGGCGCGTCGCCCTCCCCGACTAGCCGCAGCTGTTCGCCCGCCGGCTCGAGCAGTCCGCTCACGAGCGCCGCCTCGATGGCGTCGGCGGCAGCGGTGGGCGACATCAGGTGCAGGCTGAACGCCAGCTCCTGCACCAGCTCCTCACGGCGCAGCTTTTCGGCGTTGCGCGAGCGGAAGGCGGCGGCGACCAGTTCTGGCTTAACCAAGACGAAACACCTCACCAGCCCAGTTTGGCGGATGGCCGTCAGTGAGCATCGCGACGTCGAGTCGCACGCTGCCGGAGAGCCCGGCCGGGATGAAGGGGAAGCTGCCGTCGAGGCAGTTGACCATCACGCGTGGAATATTTCGCCGCAAAAGCTGGCGCAGCAGCTCGACGACATCGCCCTGGAAATCGGCGTGCGCGGCGACCGGCTCTTCGGCCCAGTCGAGGCTCACCATCTCCAACTCGGCGTACGCCAGCGCCTCGTCCAGCTCGCCCCAGCCGCGCAGCGACCGCAGCGGGACGATGACGCTGCCGCGGTCGGCCATGATAGCGTCGATGACGTCCTCGCCCCATGCCATCCCCGAGTCGACCAGCGTCTCGCGCTTCGGGTTCAGTGGCAGCGGTCCCGGCGCGGGGCGGTTCTTCAGGATGCCGCGCAGGTCCCACACCAGCAGCGACCCCTCGCCATCGAACTCTAGCGGTCCGTCGGCGCGGCCGGTCACTAGCCGCTCGCCGTTCCACGCGACGCTGACGCGTCTGTTATTGAGGTACGCTACTGCTTCCGCCACGGCAGGCGAGCGCTGCGGCTGATTTAGGTTTGCGCGGGACGGGAGGCCAACGTATTCCTCTGGCGCCGATAATTCAGCCCAACCACCAAAAGGACTGAAAGCACGGGTGCCAGCAGTGTCGAGAATTCCGGGATTGCGACGCCAGGGGTAGTGTAATCGCCTTCACTAGCA